>Ga0066710_100000383_pt1 | contig 25933 bp, 22 predicted proteins | sample GraSoiAngelo_159_FD_79666 | JGI IMG/M metagenome (GOLD analysis project Ga0066710, IMG submission 79666) | Grasslands soil microbial communities from the Angelo Coastal Reserve, California, USA - 14_1009_16_40cm | ecosystem: Environmental > Terrestrial > Soil > Grasslands | place: USA... | reverse complement strand
TGGGCAGCAAGTGCAAGACCAGCAAGAGCTCTCGCGAATCATGAATAGTCATCGCGCCGGCGAAGTTGTGAAAGTGACCATATATCGGGGAAAGCGAAAAATGGAAGTGGATGTGACGCTAGGTGAGGCGAGGGAGCAGGTCTAGGACGGTTGCGGTATGGACTTGGATGCGATTCGCGCGTTCTGCCTGTCATTTCCTCGCGCAACCGAGAACCTGCGATGGGGTGAAGAACTCTGCTTCAAAGTGGGCGGAAAGTTGTTTGCGGTGGTCGGATTGGGCAGCGTCCCTCAGCGGATCACCTTTAAGTGTAGTCCCGAGACTTTTGCAGAGCTTACGGAACGAGAAGGAATTGCGCCGGCAGCTTATGCAGGACGATATAAATGGGCGACGCTTGAGGACTTGGACGTGCTTTCCGACGCCAAGCTTCGCGAAGCGATTTCGAATTCGTACAGAATGGTCGCTGCGAAGGCGAAACCGGCTAACCGACGCGCAAAGAGCCGTAAGCAAAGACCCCGGACTGCAAAGTGAACCCCAGTGATTTGACGGGCGCGTGTACGCTAAGCTAGCCTCAAAAGTCCGCCGGCACTTCGAGTAAAACATGCTGAAGGCGATCTCCACATACATCTACGTCAAGGAACGGCTGCATCCGGGACTGCTCGACAAGCTGGTGAGCGGAGGCGCTCAAGCCATCGAAATTTTTGGCGCCCGCCAGCATCTAGACTACGCAAATCGCAAGCAGCACGTGCGTGAAATCGCCGACTGGTTCCGCACCAGCGGTGTTCCGCTGCATTCGGTGCACGCTCCGCTTTACGCCGACTACGAATGGGGACGGGCCGGTGCGCCGCCGATCAATATTGCTTCCACTGATCGTGCTGCGCGAATCGAAGCCATGGATGAAATCAAGCGGGCCATCGAACTCGCGGAACAAATTCCCTTCCGCTTCCTGATTCAGCACATTGGCACGCCCAACGAGTCCTACAACGAGCGCAAATTTGAAGCGGCGATGACGTCGGTCGAGCACCTGCGCGCATTTGCCAAACCTCTGGGGGTGCGGGTGCTGCTGGAGAATATTCCGAACGATCTCTCGGTCCCCGACCGCCTCGTGGAATTCATCCGGACGGCGCACTTCGATGACGTGGGTGTCTGTTTCGATACCGGACACGCTCACATCATGAGCGATGTGCCATCGGCTTTTGAAAGCGTGAAGAAATACGTGCATTCCACGCATATCCATGACAACACTAAGGACCGCGATTCCCACCTTTGGCCCGGCGCCGGCAGCATTGACTGGAAGCAAACACTGGAATTGTTAAGCGGTGCGCCCCAAAAACCTCCGCTGCTGCTGGAAATTGAAGAGGACGCAAAGATCAATCCCATCGAGAAGATGGGAGAAGTTTTCAGGAAGGCTGAGGCGCAATTAGTTTAATTATTGAGTAATTGTGTAATTTTGTAATTGGGAAATTGTGCGGCGCTCGAAATTACCCGATTACCAAATTTCCCAATTACTCAATTTTTTGAAATGACTTCACCCGTAACCACAATCTCCGAGATCGGCAAGCACGAGGGCCAATCGGTCACGATCCGTGGCTGGCTTTACAACCTGCGCGAGAGCGGAAAGCTGCTGTTTCCCATCTTCCGTGACGGAAGCGGAACTATTCAGGGAGTGGTGCCGAAGAACGCGGTCGCTCCTGAGGTTTTCGAGGATGTGAAAGCCCTCACCCAGGAATCCAGCGTGATCGTTGAAGGCAAGGTGCGGGCCGACAAGCGTGCACGCGGCGGATACGAACTCGATGTATCCAACCTACAAGTGCTACAGCGTGTGCCCGACGATCAGCCATTTCCAATTTCTCTGAAAGAGCATGGCGTGGACTTCCTGATGGACCATCGCCATCTATGGATCCGAACTCCGCGTCAGGCGGCGATCCTGCGGGTGCGCGCGGAAATCATCAAGGCTTGTAGAGATTTCTTCGACGATCGCGGATTCACTCTCACCGATCCACCGATACTTACACCCGCCGCCTGCGAAGGCACGTCTACGCTCTTCCCCGTCGATTATTTTGACGAGCAGGCTTACCTTACGCAGTCCGGACAGCTTTATATCGAAGCCACAGCGATGGCGCTCGGGAAAGTGTATTCATTTGGGCCGACGTTTCGCGCAGAGAAGTCCAAAACACGGCGGCACCTGACCGAATTCTGGATGGTTGAGCCCGAAGTCGCTTATGCCACGCTCGATGATCTGATGGATCTGGCCGAAGGACTGATCAGCTTCCTGGTGCAGCGGTGTCTCGAAAAGCGGCGTGCCGATTTACAAACAATCGGTCGCGATGCCGCAAAGCTCGAGAAAATCACCGCGCCGTTTCCACGGATTACGTATGACGAAGCGGTCAAGATGCTTCAGGAAGGGCATGCAAAAGGCGCGCTCGAAACGAAATTTGAGTGGGGCGGAGACCTGGGATCTCCCGATGAAACGTACCTGTCGGCGCAGTTCGAAAAGCCAGTGATGATTCATCGTTATCCGGCGCAGGTGAAGGCGTTCTATATGGAACCTGATCCACAACGGCCGGACTTGGCGCTTTGCGTGGATATATTGGCACCGGAAGGCTGCGGCGAAATCGTCGGCGGCTCACAGCGCATGGCGTCGTATGATTTACTGCTCAAACGCATTCGCGAGCACGGTTTGCCGGAAGAGTCATTCAAGTGGTATCTCGACCTGCGAAAGTACGGCGGCGTTCCGCACGGCGGCTTCGGCATGGGCGTGGAGCGGGCGGTGGCATGGGTGTGCGGTCTGGAGCACGTGAGGGAGACGATTCCGTTTGCGAGAACGTTGCACCGGTTGTATCCGTGAGAAACGGTTGTAGCCGTGAGGAACCATTGAACCGCTGAGGTCGCAGAGTTCGCAGAGAAAAATGGAATAAGGGATGATGAACGAACGAGAGCGGCTCAACAAAATCACCGAAGAAATTATCGGTACGGCCATTGAGGTCCACCGCGTTGTTGGACTCGGCTTGCTGGAGTCAGCTTATGAGGCTTGTTTGGTCTTCGAGTTCCGCGAACGAGGCTTGAAAGTAGAGCAGCAAAAGCCATTGCCAGTTATCTACAAGACTGTGAGACTCGACTGTGGGTGCCGGCTCGACATTGTGGTCGAAAGCGCCATTATCGTCGAAATCAAAGCAGTCGAACGTCTGAATTCCATTCACGAGGCACAGCTGCTTTCGTACTTGCGGCTGTATGGATGCAAACTGGGCCTGCTTGTCAATTTTCATGTTCCCATGTTGAAGAACGGAATTCGACGGGTCGTGAATGAGTTTCCTGACTCTGCGATCTCTGCGAACTCTGCGGTTTAATGATTTTAGTTATGACCCTGTCGTCACCGAGCATCGCGGCCAAGAAAATCCGCGTCATTGGCGTCCCTCTCGATCTTGGTCAGTCACGCCGCGGCGTCGACATGGGGCCTTCTGCCGTCCGCGTCGCTGGACTGGAAGCGCGGCTGGAAGAATTAGGTCATGTCGTCGAGGATGCGGGCAATATTGCGGTGTCGATCCCCGAACAGAAAAAAGCGGGCGACCCCCATGCAAAATATTTGAAGGAAATCACCGCGACCTGCACCAAGCATGCGGAACTGGTGCTGAAGACTTTGGAGACTGGCAAGGTTCCTCTGGTTCTGGGCGGCGACCATTCCGTTGGGGCGGGCACTGTCTCCGGAGTTGCCGAGTTCCACCGGCGTCAGAACCAGAAGATTGGTCTGATCTGGATCGACGCGCACACCGACATCAACACACCGGACAGCTCTCCCAGCGGAAACGTGCACGGCATGCCGCTGGCCGCGATTATGGGGCTTGGGCCGGCAGATCTCACTAACATTTTCAATTTCTCGCCGAAAGTTGCGCCCGAAAACTGTGTGTTAGTCGGCGTGCGCGATATTGACGCGATCGAAAAAGAAAATGTCCGCCGGGCCGGGATTGAGGTTTTCACCATGCGCGACATTGACGAGCGCGGCATGCGAACAGTCATGGAAGAGGCATTGCGAATTGCGGGACGCGAAACGGCCGGCTATCACGTGTCGCTGGATATGGATTGGGTTGATCCTGAAGATGCGCCAGGCGTGGGCACTCCCGTCCGCGGCGGCGCCACTTACCGTGAGGCGCATCTCGCCATGGAAATCATTGCCGACCACGGGCGCATGTTGAGTTTTGAAATCGTCGAAGTCAATCCTGTTATTGATGAGCACAATCGCACGGCTGACTTGGCGGTGGAGTTAGCGCTGTCGGCGTTTGGAAAGAAAATTCTGTAATCTCCTTAATCCTGTCATTCCGAGCGAAGCAGGATGAGAATCATCCTGCGAAGTCGAGGAACCTGCTTTCCGCATAAGAGCGGCAGGTTCGTGGCCCGCGGTGATCAATCCCCTATAATGTTCGCTCCGCTTCGCAAACAAGATGCTTCGTCCCGATTACAAGGAATTTTCCCGCCTCGCCCGCGAGTCCACCCTCATGCCGGTGGTGAAATCCGTGATGGCCGACTTGCTGACGCCGGTCTCGGCTTTCTTGGCAATTGCGCGCGGCGAAGAGAACGCATTCCTGCTCGAATCGGTTGAGCGCGGCGAGCAAATTGGGCGATACACGTTTCTTGGTGCGCGGCCTTACATGCACCTTCGGGCGCATGGCGCTGAGATCACTGTCGAGCGCGGCAAGAAACGCGAACGTCGGGATGGGAACGTCTTTCAAATTGCCAAAGAACTGCTGACACAACACAAGCCAGCGCTTGTGCCCGGCTTGCCGCCATTCACGGCCGGCGCAGTAGGGTACTGTTCCTACGATATCGTTCGCCAACTCGAAAACATCGGAGACGACACCCAAGACGATCTTCAGCTTCCCGACTGCGTGCTGATGTTTTTTGATCGCCTGCTGGCCTTCGATCACCTGCGCCATCAGATACACATAATGGCCGCTGCGGATGTCTCGACCGAGAGTCCACGAAAGGCTTACAACCGCGCGGTTGCAGATATTGAAAGGCTTGAAAAACGTTTGGCAGCGGGTCTTCGACCTAGTGAGCTGGGCAAAGTTGCTGGCAATAGACGCGGCAATCTGAATTTGCGTTCGGTAACTCCGCGCAAAAAATACGAACAGTCCGTTAGGACAGCGAAAGAGTACATTGCCGCGGGAGACATTTTTCAGGTTGTGCTATCACAACGTCTGGACTTTACGCCCCAGATCCCACCATTTGATATTTACCGCGCACTGCGAGCCGTCAATCCTTCGCCCTACATGTATTTTCTAAAAATGGGCGGAACGCACGTTTTGGGCTCATCACCGGAGATGCTGGTGCGAGTGACGAGACGCAAGCTGGAATATCGTCCGATCGCAGGAACGCATCCGCGCGGCAAGGATGAGGCCGAAGATTCGCGGCTTCAGGAAAAAATGCTCACTGACGAAAAGGAGCGCGCTGAGCATGTGATGTTGGTAGACCTCGGCCGCAACGATCTCGGCAGAGTGAGCGAGTATGGATCGGTCAGAGTGAAAGACCTGATGTATGTGGAACGTTACTCGCATGTCATGCACATTGTTTCCGCTCTCGAAGGAAAACTGCGACCAGAGCTACATGCGCTGGATGCGTTTGCGGCGTGTTTCCCGGCGGGTACGCTGAGTGGAGCGCCGAAGGTTCGCGCCATGCAGATTATCGAAGAACTGGAGCCAACACGGCGCGGGGTCTACGGCGGATCAGTGCTCTATGCGGATTTTGCCGGGAACCTTGACTCCTGTATCGCGATCCGCACCATGCTGATGAAGGGTAAGAAAGCATATTTGCAAGCGGGCGCGGGCATCGTTGCTGACTCCGATCCTGCGGCGGAATATCGGGAGAGCATGAACAAAGCGCAGGCGGTGCTGCGGGCGGTGGAGACAGCAAGGGGAGGAATGCGCTGATGGATTTGAAACGAGTGAATCTGTCGTTAGGGTTCTTGATCTGCACGTTGACGGGATTACGCGCACACTCACAACAGACTTCGCTGGTTCTTGCCCGCGACAACAGCACCATCGCGCTCGAACCTTATGCTCCCAATATCGTCCGCGTAACTCTGAGCCTCGCGAAAGACCAAGCCACTGCGCCGCCCGGTTTCGGATTCGTCGCACGCTCTTCGTCAGAGGGATGGAGTCACCAGCAGACCGATGCTGCCGACGTTTATCGTTCATCGAGAATGATTGTTACCGTGGATGTAAATCGGCCTGGCCACCCTTCCCTCACTGAGCGTGACATCGGGAAGTTCTTCAATGGCTCAGCGCCGCCCGCGCACATCACGATCACAACGCCCGAAGGAAAGAAGCTGCTGGAGATGACCGGCTGGTCCATGTCGGTTCCGAACTACAAAGATGGGAATGCGTATATCGAACACGATCGTCGGCCTTCGGATCAGCCGTTCTATCAAGTCGGAGCGACGTTCGTTTCCCCCGAGGATGAGCACTATTACGGGCTTGGCCAGAACCAGGAGGGCTTTCTCGACCATCGTGGTCACACTGTCGAATGCTGGCACAACTACACCGCCACCGGCGCGCCGAGCATCTGCGTGCCGTTTGTTGTGACCAACAAAGGCTATGGATTGATTGGGGACAATCCGTCAAAAACGACGATCCAGCCCGGCTTCAACGAGCAGACGAACTGGATTTCGCAGGTGGGCAATCGGGTTTCGTTCTTCGTGATCGCCGGCGACAACGTTGACGAAATTTACTCCGGCTATCGTCTGTTGACCGGCGCAACTCCAATGCTGCCTAAGGCTGCCTACGGGTTTGTGCAGTGCAAGCAGCGCTACATTACACAGGAAGAAATGCTGAACGTTGCCAAGGGATATCGTGAGCGGCATTTGCCCGCCGATGTGCTCGTGCTCGACTGGTTCTATTACGACACCATGGGACAGTTGGACTTCGTTCCGGAAAGATTTCCCGATCCGGCGGCGATGAATAAGCATCTGCACGACATGGGATTTCAAACCATGATCAGTGTGTGGCCGCGGTTTACGAAGAAGTCGCGCTACTACGATTTCATTCTGAAGCAGGGCTGGTTCGAGCACCTCGCCGACGGGACACCAACAAGCGGGCTCCCCTACGATCGGGCCGGCTCTGACGTTGATACGAGCAACCCTGACGCGGCGCGCTGGTATTGGGGCGCGATCCGCGACAATATCCTCAGCAAGGGATTTGATTCACTCTGGATGGACGAAACCGAACCCGACCTTCCGCCGAACGGCAGCTATTTTTCAGTCGGCCCGGGCACGCGGTACTTCAATATTTATCCATTAGTGCATACCAGCGCGATTTACGATGGCTTCCGCCGCGATGTGAAGAATCGTGCTCTGATACTTTCCCGCGACGCTTATCTCGGTTCGCAACGAAACGGCACGATGGTGTGGTCGTCGGACATTTATCCGACGTGGGATGCGTTCAAGCGGCAGGTTCCAACCGGACTCGACTTCACCGCTTCGGGGATGGCGTACTGGACGAATGACGTCGGCGGCTGGCAGTATTTGCCCGCCGAACATCATCCGGCACACCCGCCGCTGCTTGACCCATCCGATGCCCGCGAAAACGTTGGCGGCTACGACGATTATCCCGAACTCTACACGCGCTGGTTTGAGTACGGTACGTTTTTGCCCATCATGCGCACCCACGGTAGCCGTAAGTATAACGAAGTCTGGTCGTATGGAAAGCAAGCCGAACCGATCCTCGAAAAATATCTGAAGCTTCGATATCAGCTCATGCCGTACCTATATTCGCTGGGCTACAAGACTTACCAGACCGGAGCGCCGTTTATGCGCGCACTATTCATGGATTTTCCGAATGATCCCAACATCGCCGACATTCGCGACGAATATATGTTCGGCCCCGCGTTTCTTGTCGCTCCGGTGACTGAGCAGGGTGCAACCAGCCGTGAGGTTTACCTTCCTGCGGGAACGGACTGGTACAACTATTGGACGAACGAGCGCGTACGTGGCGGTCAGGCAATCAAAGTTGATGCGCCGATTGAGGTTTTGCCCTTGTTTGTGCGAGCCGGTGCAATTGTTCCGTTGGGTTCCGCGATCGAGAACACCGGGCAGGAACAGAAAATCGAGAAGGTGCGGGTTTATCCCGGGGCTGACAGTGAGTTCACGCTCTATAACGATGACGGAAAGACGTATGCGTATGAGATGGGCGAGTTCAAAACAACGCATCTGCGGTGGGATGATGCGGCGCAGAAGTTAACCCGCCAAGGCACGCCAGCATGGACGGAGCCCGATGAGAGGATTCTTGAGATCGTGAAGCGCTAAGCGAGGTGGAAATGGGCGCGAAGAGCTTTTGGGCAAGTCGAAATTCCCACCCTGTCGCACAGAACGCGACAAGGATGGGGCAACCCGCTATACTCCATCCGATCCATACTCCCTCTCTCTCATGTCCTCCGAAACCTCCCGCGTCGAGGCTTTCTCCGATGGCGTATTCGCCATAGCCATCACGCTTTTGATCCTCGACGTGCACGTGCCCTCGGCAAGTCAGGGCAATCTGGGCGCGGCATTGATCCGGCAATGGCCCACCTATGTCGCATATCTAATCAGCTTTGCGTTCATCGGAATCATGTGGGTGAACCATCATCGGCTGTTTAACCATATTCGCCGGTCGGACAACGGTCTGATGTTCCTCAACCTGCTCCTTCTTCTGGGAGTGAGCGTGGTTCCCTTCCCCACTGCCCTCCTCGCCGCTCACTACTATTCCGGTGGCCGAACCATTGCAGCGGCGGTTTTTAACGGCACCTATGTGGTGATCGCGATCTTCTTCAATATGCTTTGGCTTCATGTAGTTAGAGGCGGATTGCTGGATGCGTCAACTCAGGAATCGGCGGCAGCAACGAGCCGTCAGTATTCGATTGGTCCGATCTCGTACCTCATCTGTTTTGGACTCACCTGGATCAGTGTTCCGGCAAGCTTGATCCTGAACATTGCTCTGGCTGTATTCTTCGCCATCCCCCCGAAACTTCAGAACGAAAAACACGCGGCGACGATGCGGAGTGCAACGAAATAGTTGCATTTCTTGATTACCCAGAGGTAAGATGAAGCTCGGACACCGTAAGCGTCCGGTTCTGTGTTAAACCGCCCAATTCTTCCCGGGTTCGAAACTAACGAGTTGTCTCGCAATCGAGGTAAGCAGTTCCGCCTCTGACCAGCTATGGAGAGACTCTTATGTCTTGGTATGCGTACTGCCTCACTGAGCAACGACATCTCAACAATGGAATACGGACGCGTAGGCCATTCGTTCTCGACGGAATTCAGGGCGTAAACAACGCGACAGTACTCAGTTACCCGAGCGGCGATTTCGCGGTGATCGTTAGCGAGTTTGATCGCGCAACCACAACTGTGGACGAGAAGCACGTACTCGATCATGCCAGGGTCGTCAGCGTTTGTTTCCGCCAGGGAACAGTACTGCCTTTCCGTTTTGGAACGATTTTCGACAGCGATGACTGTTTGCGGCAAGCTGTGCGCACCAATCGCCGTGCGTTCGGCGAGAGTGTTGCCCGCCTGAAGGGCAAGGCCGAGATGCATGTAAAGTTGTTAGTGCGGGATGGATCTTTACGCCAGCTACAAGACGTTTTGATTCCAGACACAGTCGGCGGCGAGTACCTCTCCAAATTAAGAGAAAAGGCCATGGCCGACCGGGAGCGCCAGACCAAGGCCAAGGCGATTTCCGTGCAGGTGCACAGGCTGTTTAATCCGCTGGAGGAAGAAATCAGTTGTAAGCGGGTCGATACCGACGGAATGATGATTGATATTGCCCATCTGATTGATTCCAAATCGATTGAAAAATATCAAAATCGTTACGCCAGCGCCGCCAAGCAGCTGAAGAACTGTGAAATGTCGGTGAGCGGCCCTTGGCCGCCGTATCACTTCATGCCGGGTAAGTTGAAAACGGTAGCGTAAGCCCATCTCCCGACCAGGTCTAAACCTTTGAATCTGCAGCGGGCGTTCTTGAATGTCCGCAGCGCGCCCGCATTCCTTGTCGGAACCGCTCCCGCTCCTCCGGCGCCATTGCCTCCCACCGCGCCCGCATCCGATGGCGCCAATGGCCGTGATGTCCCCCAAACCAGCCGCGCGGACCTCCAAAAAGAAGCCAGCTAAGTCCCAGCAATCCCAATGCCTGCCAATACGTTATGTGATGCAATCCAAAAGCCGCCGGCATGACCCAGTTCCACAGGTGCAAAACCGCCTGACCGAAGCCGAGCACTATGATCGTTCCGACGACCAACGCAATCACCAACATTTGAACCACTCTCTGGGTCCTCATTTCATTCCTCCTTATCGAATTCCTGGTAAACCTCTCGCAAATGTCGCCTCAGATACAGGACTGCATATCGCTTGCGTGAAAGAAGCGTGTTAATGCTGGTTCCAGTCTCTTGGGCGATTTCCGCGAATGTGTGGCCTTCGATCTCATTCGCGATGAACACTTCACGTTGTTCTGGAGGCAGTTCCGCCAGGGCCTCTCCGATCTCGTCCATCAGCACATTTCGCACGAAGGCAGCTTCAGGGCTGGCGTCAGACGAGGGAAGCAGCTCTTCCAGCGAGAGCGCACCTTCCTCAGCTTTCGATTCTCCCAGCCTGACTGTTTCAGGTTTCCGCTTGCGGAAACGGTCAATGATCCGGTTTCGCGCCACCCGAAAAAGCCATGCCCCAACCTGCTCAACGGGTTTCATCAGCCGATAAGCTGCAACCAGTTCGAAAAAAACATCCTGCAGGATGTCCTCGGCATCGCTGGGATCAGGCACGCGGCTGCGAATGAAATTGCGCAAGCGAGCGCGTTGCTGTTCGACCGCTTCCGAGATACGCCGGTCTTGGTCTCCGGTCATTCGCTCGATGGCCTCGAAGCTCAATTCCGTGTCCATCTACGGTTGAAGACGTTTGGAACGAAGAAATATTGTAGGGAAAATTGAGGTGAGGCCGAACTATGCGCGGCGAGCGACTGTGGTTGCCGCAAGCCAGGAGATCGCTAAACCAGCAAGTGCCGCAATCGCCGAGCCCAGGAGCAGAACACGCCGGGCATGCGCAGTCGCAATATCAATGTCGGCTAAGGGATAGGCAAGGCGAACCGCGCCGCCTGAAACCGGCACGGCCACATAAAGTACAGCCACGCCGAAATCATTTCTGCGGGTCACGACGCTGGTTTCTCCCCGCAGGGCGGCCACAAATTCCGGGTGCCGGGCTTCGTTTTCGAGCGCTGAAAGCTGGACTTCGGAATCCGCGACTACTCTGCCGTTTGTGTCAACCACGGTAGCGCGTGCGCCGGCGAGCTGACCTTCCTGCGTAGCGAGGTCTCCAATCTTGTGCTCGTGATCGGTATTCACGCGGACGGCAAACATTTGCGCCTTCTGGGTGAGATTGCGAGTGATTTCTACTCGCAGGACATCTTCCCAATAACGATGAATGTTATAACCGATGCCGACCGCAGCGGCGGCGATCATCGCCAGAAATGCCCCAAACAGGATAAGGAAAGCCGTCAGCCGGCCTGCCTTCTTGCCCGTGGCTGCATCGAGCTTACTTTCCATTTGTGGTCAGGGCCAGCGAGAGTAATGCCTTCTGTTCAACATCGTGGGCTTTTGCAGAGCCTGTGGCAGGGCTGGGGCTTGCCGAACGCTTGACCGACAGCACCGGGCGATCGCCGGCAAGATGCCGCAAGCGCGGAAGCATGTAATTGAGCGCACCCATATTGGCCGGCTCTTCCTGCACCCAAACAATTTCGGCGTTTGGGTAACGCGAGAGTTCAGCCGCGAGTTCCGCCTCCGGAAATGGATACATCTGCTCGACGAAGGCAATAGCGACGTCAGAAATCTTCTTCTTCTTGCGTTCCATGCGGAGTTCATGGCCGATCTTTCCGGTACAGAGCAGAATTCGACGAGCTTCATGTATTTCTGCCTCGGGACGCACACGAAGAAAGTTTCCGCTTGAGAATTGTTCGATCGAAGACGACGCCTCGGGATGGCGAAGCATGCTCTTAGGCGTAAACACCACCAGCGGCTTGCGCCAGGGTCGCAGTGCCTGCCGACGCAAAAGATGGAAATACTGTGCCGCGGTCGAAGGCTGGCAAACCTGGAAGTTGTCCACGGCTGCAAGTTGCAAGAAGCGTTCGATGCGGGCACTGGAGTGCTCAGGGCCCTGGCCTTCATATCCGTGCGGAAGAAGCAATACCAAGCCGGAGAGCAGGTCCCACTTGGCTTCGCCGGCAACAATGAATTGATCAATGATGGCTTGCGCTACGTTCGCGAAGTCGCCGAACTGCGCTTCCCACAAAACCAGAGTCTCCGGATAATCGCGGCTATAGCCGTACTCGAAGCCAAGAACACCTGATTCAGACAACGTCGAGTTATAAATCTGGCACCGCGCCTGATTCTCTGAGATGTGCTCAAGCGGAACATATTCCTGTTCGTTCTCAATATCGAGAAGAACTGAGTGGCGCTGGTTGAATGTGCCCCGGCGGCTGTCCTGCCCAGTCAGGCGCACTGGAATTCCCGCCTTGACCAGACTCGCAAAGGCCAAGGCTTCTGCCATGCCGTAGTCAACCTCCCGTTTGCCCGCGCCCATCTCTGCGCGCTGCTCAAGCAGCTTGCCGACCTTTGGATGAATATGAAAACTCGCCGGAAAGGTGGTAAGCCGTTGGGTGAGCGGCGCTAATTCTTCCGACGGCACCGCGGTTTCCACTTCGTATTGCGATTTATGACGGCCGCCTTTGTACTTGTCCCAGTAGTTCGGAAGTTGTCGCAGGCTGGGCTTTTTTCTGATCGATCCCGCACGTTTCTGCGCCGCTTCTAATTCGGCTTTAATGGAGTCGGCTCGAGACTGCGCATTCTGCAGATCATTATCTTCAGCATAGATCTCCCACAGCGGCGGATGGTCTTTGATGGCCTTGTAGATCAGCGGCTGCGTGATCGTCGGATCGTCCACTTCGCTGTGACCATGCCGGCGATAGCCGATCAGATCCACGACCACATCATTGGAAAACGTATAGCGATAATCCAGAGCTAGCCGGCCAACACGGATGACAGCATCAACGTCCTCCGCGTTCACGTGGAAGATTGGTACATCCTGTCGCCGAGCAAGCTGGGCGGCAAAACGGGAAGAATGTAGCTCGCGAGGTGTCGTGGTGAAGCCGATCAGGTTGTTGACGATCACGTGTACCGTGCCGCCGACGGTGTAGGCCGGAATGTCCGCGAGGTTCAGGGTCTCGGCAAAGACGCCCTGGCCAGCGAATGCGCCATCGCCGTGCACGAGCAACGGAAGGAATCGTTTGCTCCCCCCTTCCCCGGCCCGATCTTGCTTGGCGCGAGTGCGGCCGACGGTCACGGGGTCGACAGCTTCCAGGTGACTGGGATTCGAAACCAGATGAATGTGGATTTTTGCGCCAGTGCGTGTGGTGTATTCGCCGGTTGCGCCCATGTGATATTTCACATCGCCGCCTCCCAGAACGCTGCGAGGATCCACGTCTTCAAATCCGGCAAAGACTTCCTCAGGAGCGCGCCGCGCGATGTTCATCACCACATTCAGGCGTCCGCGATGGCTCATTCCCATCACCAGTTCGACCGCTCCATACTGTCCGGCGGCGTCGAGAATTTCATCCACGAGCGGAATCAGCGCGGTGACACCCTCCAGTGAAAACCGCTTCGTACCTAGATAGCGTTGCTGCAATACAAGTTCGAACAGGTCCGCACGAATGAGCTGATCGAGTACGAACTCGTGGTCAACCGGCGCAGGCCCTCCCTCGAGCCGTTCCTGAATCCAGCGACGGCGCTCCGGATCAGGAATGTGCATGAACTCGGCGCCGATGGTGCCGCAATAAACGTTGCGGGCCTCCTGGGCAAATTCGCTGTCAATTTGCAACTCGGGATGAGGCACGGGTGCCAGAAAGCCCAGCGGATCGAGATCGGCAGCCAGATACCCCCAATGGCGAAAGGCGTCGAACACGCGTTCGCGTTCCCCTTGGAGCGTAGGTGCTTCCATGAGCGCGGTGTTACCGGAGTTGCCGGACTTGATTGGTCGGGAAGGCATAGCTTAGGTATCTAGAATAAAGGATGCGGCGGACTGGGAGGGTGATTCGGAAGTAACTTTGGTACGAATATCAAAATGCCCACCCTGACTCCAAAAACCAGAGACAAGGTGGGGCACCCAAAGGTAGTGTCGGTGGTCAGTTAGGGCGGCTAAAGTGGAATGCGTCGAACAGATCGTCGATAGCTGGGCTGTTCAACGGCACATAAGGGCTCAATCAGTTTTGCTTGCGCCACAGTTGAGAAATACGGAGTCTTCGGGCCGCCGGCAACGACAGGAGGAATGTTGGCATAAAGTGCTTTGCTTCCGGGATTGAGAGAGTAGGTAGTGGTATTGGACGCGCTGTATTGGTTCGAGAGCCAGTAGTTGGGTCCGGGTTTGCCGTCAGTGGTGACGATACCCTTCGAAAGAAGATTCGATACCGTTTCGCCGTGTTTCGGCACGTAGGTTGCGGAGACGTGGTCGAAGCTACGATTCTCTCCGAGGATGATGATCACGTGCTGAATAGGTGAGCTGACAGTTTTCTTTGGACTCTCAGCATTCAGAGAGATAGGAAGTAGCGGGTTGAAGACCGTCGAAAAGAGTGCCGCTGCCAAGCCGGCGTTCTTCGTACCGGTTTTGAAAAGACTGCGAAGCTGCATTGGATCCTCCGAGCTGATTTATGGAGCGCCGCCGCGATGGGAACAGAAGTCCCTTGAGGTTCTTCCCCGGATTGCAGCTTACTCAGCGGGTATGAAGGAAAGATGAAACGAACTTTGAAGGATGGTTAAATTCCGGATGGTTAATTCTGTAAATACAAGATCACTGTAGAAAGATCACCAACAAGCGTCCGTCAGAATGATAGCCACCACCGCTGGCATTCTTGGCGTCCTGCACGGGATTAGCCGGGAGATAGTAAGTCATGTTCTTGACTTTGCCTGATTTTTGCAGGCTCTGAGCGATGTTTTCGCGCTCCAGGTCCACTTCGGGATCAATTTTGTGTGTGAGGTGTCCGCTGCGCACGTCTCTTTCGAATCCTATATCGTGGGTTCCAGCTCCAGCGAAGACCGTTTCACCATTCCACGTGAACGGAGTTTTCCACATGCGAAAGTGATGACGGCTCGCTACAACAGCGAATGCCTGCGCTTGCTCATAACCGAAGTCCTGCATGCGGTCAAAAAGGTAGAGATGGCTCATGGGCATCTCCAGATAATCTTTTTTCTGGTAGGTGTTCATGATTGCCTTGAGCCCGGCTTCTTTGCTGTCCACGTCGGCTAAGTGCCAGTTCGCTGCGTCAAGCGTTGCCTGAGCCCGGTCCTGGCTGCCGACTATCACAAAATTCACCATGTCTCCGGGATTGCCGAGGTGATCGTGCACCCGGCGAGGAAGATCGTCTATGTACTTGCAAAGTTCGGCATCCAGGATGACGCCCGGAAGCTTCAACCCTGACGATGGCACGGGTGCGGTGCCGGTTGTCGCGCTTGACCTGACCGCATTCGAGGATTCAGTGCTGCTCGTTTGGGGCTTACCGAATTGTCCTTGCAGCCAGACTTTGGCAGCCGACGAAAGCTGATCCTTCATACCTGCCCGCGGGCCGCTTTGGTCAGCGGAAGGCTGAGCATGAGCGATCTTCACTTTCACAACCAACGAGCAGTCAGATTTCCCGGCCTCATTGATGCCGAGAAACAAATGTCCGGAGCTATCCACGAGCAAGTCGCGGCTACCGCCCACGAGCATCGGGGCACCGTCTACGCTGGTGCGGGCGATGAGAGCGCCCAGGGGTGCTTCGCCCAAAGGAAGTTTGTCGGAAGAAGACGAATTTGTTGCGGCGCCGCCGCAAGTCCCAGAGTCAGGCTTTGCCCCCGCAGTTAAAGAGAGGCTGTCGCCTGCGCTCAAGTCGGTTCCAGTGTCAGTCCAAATCTGCGCACCAGAAACCGTGAATGAGAGTTCCGAAGGAGCCGGAGAGTTGTTCTGCCCGAGCGCGGGCAGGTTTAGTAGTACTAAAACTGGGGAGATCCAGCGAATGGAGTTTGGCACGGCATCCTCCGAACGATTCTGGAAGCGCACCCATTATGCCAAAAAACAATTCGCCCTGGAGATGAGCCAGGGCGAACCGTCACCGTGAAATGATTCAGTTCGGCGTTTACGGCCAGCGTTTAGCGCTGTCTTCCCATCCCGCGGCGCGGGCGGTAGGTTGCACTGCGGCAACCTGCGGCTGCGGGATACGAATTGGTTGTTGCTGCGCGGTTGTGGCAGTGGCGAGCGTCGGCTTCGCGGTTGTGGCGTCAGAACCGGCCTCTTTGTCGTCTGAAAGCAGAGGTGCGGCGACACGCAAGGCCTCGACCTCTTTTTCCAGACGCGCAAGCTCCAGTTCTTTCTGCCTTAGGACCTCATAAACATTCTTCATACTTTGGCACCTGTAGGAGAACACGAATCGAGAAGCAATTGATCGAACTTTATGCAGCGCCAAAGATTTTGTCAAGAAAAAGAAGCGTGGAGGGGCGATAAATGGCCTTTGTTGGCAAGGACCTACGCCAAACGCGCGGGGAAGAATGGTGTACTCTCACCTTCATGAGATCCGCATTGCTGCTTCTGTTGTCTTGCGCTTTGGTCCGGCCTGTACTGCATGGCGCCCAGTCAGTCCCTGCCGCCGTGCCTGAAGACTACTCCGGAATGTACTCATTTCTGCGGGACGGAGAGTTCGTCCAAATCACCGTTGAGGAGAAGGGACGGGTGACCGGCTTCATCTCGCGGTTTGGAGACTCCGAAAGCGATAAGGGCGTTTTCATGAATCAGTTCTTCAAGTCAGGCAAACTGGAGGACAACAAACTCAACTTCACAACGGATAACGTCCACGGAGTTTGGTTTGAGTTTGCCGGGGCTGCGACCCGTGGTCCGGGCAAGAAGCCTGATGAAGACGCATATTACTTGTTGCGCGGAACATTGACGCGCTTCAGCACGGATGCGGATAAGATAACCACGTCGCAGGTAAGAATAGTTGAATTCAAATCTTTCCCCCGAGATGCCGCGACGAACTGATCTCGCGGTGATGGCGTCAGCGTTCCACAAGAGCTTTACCGCAAAGAACGCAAAGAAAAGCAGCAAAGATTGCGAAGCAATCACAAACGACCTAATTTTTTGCGATCTTTGCGTTCTTTGCGGTTAAAGTCTTTTGCCTCGATGAGGCAAAGCGCTCTTTGCCTTTGAGTCGGACTATCTGCGAAACTGAATCTTGACCTCCGAAGCCCCTAACTTCTCTTTTCTTCCAGCAATGTCGGCCATTGCCCGCGAAGCCGGCGCTCTGCTGATGGAGTACTTCGACCAGAACATCAAGATCGAATACAAGGGCGAAGCCGATTTGGTTACAGCTGCCGATCGCAAATCGGAGACGCTGATTCGCGATCGCATCCGCGCGAAGTGGCCTGGTCACGACGTGCTGGGAGAAGAAGAAGGCTTACATGATACCGGCAGCGCATACCGCTGGTATGTGGATCCGCTCGACGGCACCACGAATTTCGCGCATGGCTTCCCTGTGTTCTGCGTTTCTATGGCCCTGCAGCACAATAACGAAACCATCGCGGGCGTATGCTACGATCCCACCCGAAATGAAATGTTTGCTGCTGAACTGGGCAAGGGCGCGTACCTGAACGAGCGTCCGATCCATGTCTCGAAAACCGTGGGCCTGGCAGAGTCACTCGTGGCGACCGGCTTCCCCAGCCACAAGCGCCACAAGAATCCCAATATTCACTTTTATCATCAGATCACATTGCGAACTCATGGCGTGCGGCGCGCTGGATCAGCCGCCTTGGATCTTTGTTACGTCGGCTGTGGACGACTCGACGGCTTCTGGGAATTCAACCTCAATCCCTGGGACACAGCCGCTGGCGTTCTCATTGTGCAAGAGGCTGGTGGTCAAGTGATGGACTTCCAGGGTGGACCGTTTCAATTGAACAGCCGCGAAACGCTTGCGTCGAATGGGCTAATTCACGGTGCGCTGCAGCACGAGTTCCAGGAGATTTTTGCCGGACGCGGACTGGACCCGTTGCCGGATCCGCGGGAATACGCAGCCAAGATCAAGGTCTGAGGCATTTGTCATGATGCTCCGCAAGATTGCGATTGCAATCCTTCTGATCACTGCCTCGCTAGTCGCAGCAGTCGAGCCGCCCGATTCGGCTTACTTGACATCCTTCGAGAAATGGAAAGCCGAACTGGTGGATGGTCGCAAGCAGCATTGGCTTCCGCTTGCGGGTTTGTTCTGGCTCAAGCCCGGAGAAAATGCCTTCGGCAGCGCGAACGATAATGCCATTCTGCTTCCATCGGGCCCTGCCCACGCGGGCGTCTTTGTGCGTCAGAACAAAGATGTTTCAGTAAAGCTGCAATCCGGAGTCGAAGCAAAGATTGGCGGAAAGATCGCCACAGAATCGAAGCTGGATGCGGACGTCACGAACAATCCCACTATCATCGAATTGGGCGCGCTCCGCATGTTCGTTATTGAGCGTGGGGACCGGCTCGGCATTCGAGTGAGAGACCTGAACAGTGCTGCGGTCCGCAATTATGCAGGACCAGTCTTTTTCCCGCTCGACATGAATTACAGAGTTACCGCAACCTTTGCGCCTTCCGATGGGAAGAAAACGGTTGATGTTCCGAACGTGCTCGGTGACGTAACCCCGAGTCCAGTAGTTGGCGAAGTTCGCTTCAAACTGAATGGGCAGGATTTGACGCTTACGTCGTTTGAAGGCGATCAGAAAGAAGGTTTGAGCTTTGTGATCAGCGACCTCACCAGCAAAACCGACACCTACCCGGGCGGCAGGTTTCTAGATACAGATCCAGTGGCGGACGGGAAAGTTGTGCTCGATTTCAATCGTGCATACAGTCCGCCCTGCTCAGTTACTCCGTACGCGACCTGTCCGCTTGCTCCGAAGGACAACCATCTGCCGGTAGCGCTTCCGGTAGGAGAGAAATATGATCGCAAACACGGGCATCACTAAAGCAGGTCGGGAGTCCTCAACTTTCTCTTCGCAGGGTGCGTGGTAGATTTTCTTGCGATCTTTGCGGTTAAAAGCTTGCCTTGCGAAGCCTCCCGGAATTCATCGGCGTAGAATAGATGTGGACGGGCGGCCCGCTTGTCCAGTCGGGCGAATTCAGTGATGGATGCTCTCCTGCAAAGAAAGATTGAGAAGCGCTCGCAGACGGTGCGCCTCCAGGGCCGCATTCTTTTCCTGACAGAAGATCCAGCGCTGATCAAGAAGCAACTTGCCGGGGAAGATCTGCCCTGGGACACGAAAAATCCCCAGAACAATCCCAAACTGCGCGATGATATTTCGACCGACGAGATCACTCCCGCCCACATCTGCTTCTTCTTCGATGAAACGCTTGGCGAATTCCCCTACACAGGCCTGAAGTGCGGAGCCGAGCTGCCCATCCAGCGCGGAGATGTCAAGCGCGGCGGCTTTGTCGCGGCGGTTAGCGGCAAACGCCGCGGCAAAGGATCGAGCCGCGAGCAATCTCCTTACGCCGAGCTTTGCGCCGGCATCGAGCTGGTGATTGCTGAAAATATCGAGCGCATTTACAAGCAGAATTGCCAGAACCTTGGCGTTCTTACATCTACGGATTTTTCTCTGATTGAGAAGATTCGCTCGGGCGACGAAATTCCGCTGTCAGTTTTTACGGCCGGCGAAGATGAGATCACGCGGCAGATCATCGAGTACGGCGGTCTGTTTCAGTTCAATCTCGCGCGCATGCAGGGAAAAGTTTTTCTTCCGCCAATCGGGGCCAAAATGGAGTATCACGGCCTTGGAAATGTGCGCCGTTACAGTACACCGCCAATGACCCTTGCCGAAAAGATCTTCGCGCGTCACATGGTGAGCACGAGCGAGGGGATCAGCAATGACCACGTGGGGACGGGTGCCCCCACCCGTCGGGGCGAGCAAGGCTCGCCGAGCCTTGGTGTGCCCGCAGTCAAATCCGGTGACTCCGGTTTCGCCCGCACTGACCTGCGCTTCAGTCACGAATACGTTAACCCGATGGCGGCGATTTTCTTCGATAAGCTGGTCGGACGCGACGCTCCAATCAACGATCCCGGTTCGGTGCTCTTCTTCCGCGACCACCTGACGTTTCTAGACGAAGTCCTCTCCGAGCAAAAACGCAAGATGGGCCTACTCGATCTCGCGACCCAGCTCAAGTTAAAGCAAGGCGAGTTTGCCGCGCGAAAAGGGATCCGACTGCACGGCGAATTGACCGATCGCAAGGGCGCAGAAGGCATTTGTCATTCAGTTGTGCTCGAGAGTTACGCACTACCGGGCCAGTTGATTGTCGGCTCTGACTCCCACACCCCGCACTCCGGTGCCATTGGCTGCGTTGCGTTTGGCATTGGCACGACTGATGTTTTCAATTCATGGATCACGAAGGATGTGCGCGTCCGCGTTCCCGAGTCGGTGAAAATCATTGTTCGTGGCAAGAAGAATGCAAATGTAACCGCAAAAGATTTCATTCTGAAGATACTGAGCCTCGATTACGTGCGCAGCGGAAAAGCGCTGGCCAAAGTGATTGAATATGCCGGCGAGTCGATTGAAGAACTCAGTGTGGACGAGCGCGCCACCATGACCAACATGGCGGCCGAGATAGGCGGCTTTACTGGCATCGTCGCGCCGGATCAAAAGGCTGTCGAGTTTCTGGTTGAACGCCGTGGCATGGACAGATGTGAAGCTGAGCGGATGATCCAAGGCCTGACCAGCGATCCCGATGCGCAATATGCCGAAGTCATTGAACTCGATGCGTCTGAAATTCATCCGATGGTCGCAACCCCTGGCGATCCCGGTAACGGCAAATACGTGCGCGATCTAAATACTCCGGTCCCCGTTGAGCTCGCATACGGCGGGACCTGCACCGCAGGCAAGAACGAAGATATGGACATGTACGCCCGCGTGCTAGCCGACGCACTCCAGCAAGGCAAGCGCGTGGCAAGCGCGGTGCAATTTTATATCCAGTTTGGTTCCCAGCAAACGCGCGAGTATTGCATTCGAAAAGGCTACCTCGAGGTCTTCCAAAAAGCGGGAGCTCATGTGATCGAGCCCAGCTGCGGCGCCTGCATCAATGCCGGACCGGGGGTTTCAACACGTCCAGATCAGGTTGTCATCAGTGCGCAGAATCGCAACTTCCCCGGCCGCAGCGGTCCCGGACAAATGTATCTGGCGAGCCCGCTCACCGTGGCCGCCAGCGCCGTCGCAGGCTACATCACGGAATACAATCCCAGCGAAGCACGCGAACTCATGCCGGCATGAGCCATCCAAGCTCTGTCATCCCCAACGACTAACGACCAACGACGAGTTTTCCGCATTTGCCAAACTAGCCAAGCTGCTATAATTTCCAGTTTCAAAAAACAAACAGCATTTCTTTCAACTTATTTTCGTCTTAGGTTGGACAATCGGGTCGAACAACGGTTTCCGCGGTAGAGAAAAATTCTGACTGATGCAGATTTTCCATCGCAGCGCTAATGTAATTTCTCGTGCCTCGATTTACACGGGCATTTTTACAGCTGCGTTTGCGCTGTGGGCGTGCATTCAGATTCAGCGTTCGCCTTACGTGACCTATGCGGGAATTGCCCGGCCCCAACCCGCGCCGTTCAGCCATGAGCATCACGTGGCCGCGCTTGGAATTGACTGCCGCTATTGCCACACGTCAGTTGAGACGTCGAGCGTTGCCGGAATTCCTCCAACCAAGACCTGCATGAACTGCCATTCGCAAATCTGGACCAACGCTCCGATGCTGGAGCCCGTTCGCGAGAGCTTTCGGAGTGGCAAGTCTCTGGTGTGGAACCGTGTGAACGATCTACCGGATTTTGTTTATTTCGATCACAGCATTCATATCAACAAGGGCGTGGGCTGCAATACATGCCATGGCCCGGTGGACCGCATGCCACTGATGTACAACTATGCATCGCTGCAAATGGAGTGGTGCATCGAGTGCCATCGCGCGCCCGAAAAGAATTTGCGCCCACGTGAGCAGGTGTTCAATATGCGGTATCAGCAACCGACGAAAGATTTGCCGGTTGCCGACGATGGAAATTCGTACACCGACCAGCTTTCTTTAGGCAAGCATTTGGTGGACAAGTACCATCTGCGCTCGGTGATGGATATTACAAGTTGTTCGACGTGCCATAGGTGAGGCAGCTGTTAGCTGTTAGCTCTTGGCCTTTAGCGTGAGGCCCTTGGGTTCCGAGTGTGTGACAGTTGTAGTAGTTATGCTCCAGCCCCGTAGGGGCGGACGAACTTAGCCCAGCGCTTCAGCGCTGGTAACAAGGAATTCAAGTCCCAGAGGGACGGCCGAGTTTTTCGGCTTGCGTCGGCATCGTGGGAAGTTGGAAATGCGCTAGCGTACGGCGTGAATTACCAGCCGCGCAGCGCCGCAAGAATACAGCCCAGGGCGTAAGCCCTGGGTAGGATGAGAATAACCGAGAGCCCCGAAGGGGCGACAGAATCAAAGTGCACCTCCGCACCGAGATTCGAGGTGTGGCACAGGACCAGCCCCGAACCGGGCGATATGTGAAAGCCCGGCACGGAAGTGCCGGGGTAGCAGCAGAAATGGCGCGAGTCCCGTAAGGGACGGCACAACATAAATGAACGAAGAAAAACAAAACGGCAACATCGAGGCGGTTTGTCCCGGCAAGAAGGACAAACTTGACCTCGTTCAGGTGCAGGCCGACATCGAGAAAAAAAATGGTCCGGAATTCTGGCGCAGCCTGGAAGAACTCGCGGGCAAACCCGAATTCCGCGAGATGATGCACCGCGAATTCCCCAAGGGCGCCTCCGAATGGATTGACGCCGTTTCGCGTCGCGGCTTCCTCAAGCTGATGGGATCATCGCTGGCCCTCGCAGGCATGACGGCCTGCACCAAACAGCCATTCGAGCCGATCGTTCCTTATGTTCGCCAGCCGGAAGATGTCATTCCCGGCCGGCCGATGTTCTACGCCACGGCTTTCACACTCGGCGGATATGCCACGCCATTGCTGGTCGAGAGTCACCTGTATCGTCCGACCAAGATCGAGGGCAACGACAAGCATCCGGCGAGCCAGGGCGGTACTGACGTCCATGCCCAGGCTTCCATCCTCGACATGTACGACCCTGACCGGTCGCAGAATGTCATTCATCTCGGCAACATCAGCAGTTGGGGTGCGCTGGTCGCCGAACTAAAAGGAGCGCTCAATTCGCAAAGTGCGGTCAAGGGCGCGGGCATCCGGGTTCTTTCGAAATCGTTTTCTTCTCCAACGCTCGCCGATCAAATGCAGCAGTTTCAGAAGGCTTTCCCGGAAGCCAAGTGGCACTTCTACGAGCCGGTCAATCGCGACAATGTTTATGAAGGCGCGCGGATGGCGTTCGATCAACCGGTCGAGACGACTTACGATTTCTCAAAAGCGGACGTTATCGTTTCGCTGGACGCCGATTTTCTAACCGGCGGATTTCCGGGCATGACGCGTTATGCGCGTGATTTCGCCAAGCGCCGCGATCCCGATTCCGAGAAGATGAGCCGGCTGTACGTGATCGAGAGCACTCCGAGCGCGACGGGAGCGAAGGCGGACCATCGGTTAGGGGTGAGGGCGGGCGAGATCGAGCCTTGTGCTCGTGCACTGGCGAACTTTCTTCATGCAGGCCCAACCGAGAACGTCGCCTCGACCGCATGGGCATACTTTTTTGATCCACTTGTCAAAGATTTGGAATCGCATCATGGTGCCAGCGTAGTTATTGCGGGCGACCATCAGCCGCCGCACATTCATGCGATCGCTCATGCGCTAAATCAGGCGCTTGGCAACGTCGGCAAGACCGTTTTCTACTCTGATCCCGTCCTCGCCAGCACCGCCAGCCAGAACGACTCGCTGAAAGACCTGGTCAGCGACATGCGTGCGGGCAAAGTTGACATGCTGGTGATCCTCGGCGGGAATCCGGTTTACGATGCGCCTGCCGATCTCGGCTTCGGAGACGCGCTGAAGAACAGCAACATTCCCATTCGCGTTCACCTCAGCCTCTACAACGACGAAAGCGCCGAGCTTTGCCAGTGGCATGTGAATGAAGCCCACTATCTCGAAGCCTGGTGTGACACGCGTGCTTACGATGGAACCGTCAGCATCGTTCAGCCGCTCATTGCGCCTCTCTATGACGGAAAGACTGCGAGCGAACTGGTTGCGCTTCTAGCAGGACAATCCGCTGCTACCGCTCACGATCTTGTCCAGAATTACTGGAAGACAAAGCACACCGGCGCAGATTTCGATTCGTGGTGGCGCAAATCGCTCGAACAAGGCTGGATTGATGGGACAACATCGCAGCCGAAGCAGGTTTCAATCAAGAACACGAACTTCCCGGCGAGCAGCGCGCCTAATCAGCAGAGCGGCATCGAGCTCAACTTCCGCCGCGATCCTTCCATCTATGACGGTCAGTTTGCCAACAACGCCTGGCTGCAGGAACTTCCGAAGCCGCTCAGCAAAATGACTTGGGACAATCCGCTGCTCATGTCGCCGACGATGGCTGATCGGCTGAAGATCCAAAGTAAAGACATGGTCAGGATCGAGTTGAACGGCAAATGGGCGGAGCTTCCAGTTTGGATCCAGGCCGGACACCCGGATAATTCTGTCAGTGTTTCTCTTGGCTACGGAAGAAAGCGTGTCGGCCGCGTCGGCAATGACGTCGGATTCGATACTTATCAATTGCGATACAGCGCGATGCCGTGGATCGCCACCGGGGTCAATGTCACAAAAGCCGCGGGTACGTACGTCCTCGCCAGCACACAGGGCTATCAAACGATGGATGTAGGCGACGAGCATCGCGATGTCGTCCGCACTGCGACGCTTGAGGAATATAAAAAAGAAGCGAATTTCAACGAAGAAAAGCTGCAGGAAAACGAGACCCTGTATCCACCGTACGACTACAAGTCCCCATCCGATAGCGGGGCGCCGCATTACGCATGGGGCATGGCGATTGATCTGAATTCCTGCGTTGGTTGCAACAACTGCATCATTGCCTGCCAGTCGGAAAATAACATCCCGGTGGTCGGCAAGTATCAGGTCAACAAGGGCCGTCACATGCACTGGCTGCGTGTTGACGCCTACTACCAGGGCGATCGCGACAATCCCAAAGCTTATTTCCAGCCGGTGCCGTGCATGCAGTGCGAGAACGCGCCTTGCGAACTGGTTTGCCCCGTCGGCGCGACCACGCACTCGACCGAAGGTTTGAACGACATGATTTACAACCGCTGCGTCGGCACGCGGTATTGCTCGAACAACTGTCCTTACAAAGTGCGGCGGTTTAATTTCCTGCTGTTCCAGGATTGGGACACGCCACAATTCAAGATGATGCGCAATCCTGACGTGACCGTGCGCAGTCGCGGCGTGATGGAAAAATGCACTTACTGCGTGCAGCGTATCAATCACAAGCGAATTGATTCTGAGCGCGAGAACCGGCCAATCGCCGACGGCGAGTTGCAGACTGCCTGCCAGCAATCTTGTCCGGCGAACGCGATCGTCTTCGGCAACATCAACGATCCGAACAGCCTGGTCTCGAAGTGGAAAGCAAAAAATCGCAATTACGGTTTGCTGGACGATCTAAACACGCGTCCCCGCACCACGTATTTGGCGGAGATTAGAAATCCGAATCCGGAGTTTGAGAAGAGTAGTTCGTAGCTGTTTCGTTTCACGCTGAAACACGAGCTTTGAGCAACGAGCTTCGAGCAAGCTCACGGCTCATAGTTCGCTGCTCACAAGCTAAGAGCTGATACCTGAAAACTGATAGCTCAGTACAACATGGCTAAACCAACCGAAGTCGAAGTCGGCGAACAGAAAGCACCGGTCATCCAGCCGGGGCATACGTTTGCCTCGCTCACCGAGAAGATCGGCGGAATTGTGCTGAAGCGCCCGATCATGGGCGGCTGGA
>Ga0066710_100000382_pt1 | contig 25941 bp, 21 predicted proteins | sample GraSoiAngelo_159_FD_79666 | JGI IMG/M metagenome (GOLD analysis project Ga0066710, IMG submission 79666) | Grasslands soil microbial communities from the Angelo Coastal Reserve, California, USA - 14_1009_16_40cm | ecosystem: Environmental > Terrestrial > Soil > Grasslands | place: USA... | reverse complement strand
CTCACGCGCGGCGTGAGCGCCGGCATCCTGGCCGCGCACCGCCACGGCATCGTGACCAGCACCACCGTGCTCGTCACCGCGGACGTCGATCGCGAGCAGCTCGCCGAGGCGCGCGGCACCGGCCTCGGCCTGGGGCTGCACGTGAATCTCACCCTCGGCAAGCCGCTCACGCGCGGGCGCTCGCTGGTCGACGACGGCGGCCGCTTCGTCCGTGATGCGCGGCGCGCCGCGGCCGCCGCCGACGCGCGCGACGTCCGCGCCGAGGTGGAGGCGCAGGTCGCGCGCTTCGAGCGCCTGGTGGGCCGCCTGCCCACGCACCTCGACAGCCACCACCACGTGGGCCTCTATCCGCCCGTGCGCGACGTGGTGCTCGACGTCGCTCGTGCGCTCGGCGTGGCCGTGCGCAGCCAGGACGCCGCGGCCCGCATGCGCGCCCGCAGCGCCGGCCTGCGCACGACCGATCACTTCTTCGGCGAGTCGGGGCCCGGCGCCTACTGGTCGGCGGCGCGCACGCTGGCGCACCTGCGCGCGCTGCCGCCGGGCGTGTCGGAGTTCATGGCGCACCCCGGCCGCTTCGACGACGATCTCGGCTACAGCCGGTTCGGCCGCCAGCGCGAGGTCGAGCTGGCCGGCCTCGGCGGCCCGGCCGCCCGCGGCGCCGCCAGCGCGCTCGGCATCATGCTGGGGACGTTCGCGGAGCTTTCGGGAGGCCTGTCGCGATGACGAAGGCGGAGCCGGTCGTGCTCGCCGTGGACGTCGGGGGGACCACGATCGCCGCGGGCGCCGTCACCCAGGCGGGCGAGGTGCTGCTCGAGGAGCGCGCGCCGACGCACCGCGACGGCCCCGGCCGCGCCATCGAGTGCCTGATGTCGCTGCTCGAGCGCGTGCGCGACGGCGCCGAGCGCCAGGGCCACGCGCTCACGGGCATCGGCGCGGGCGTGCCGGGGCCCGTGGACACGGCGGCCGGGCGCGTCGCCGAGCACGTGCCGCACGTGCCGGAGCTGGCCGGACGCGCGCTGGCCGCCGAGCTGCGCGAGCGCTTCGGCCTGCCGGCCTTCGTCGACAACGACGTCAACGCGCTCGCGCTGGCCGAGTGGCGCTTCGGTGCCGGCCGCGGCGCGCGCTCGCTCATCGTGCTGGCGCTCGGCACCGGCCTCGGCGCCGGCATCGTCCTCGACGGCCGTCTCGTGCGCGGGGCCTCCGGCTTCGGCGGCGAGCTGGGGCACACGCCGGTGAAGTTCGACGGCCCGCCGTGCTGGTGCGGCGGCCGCGGCTGTCTCGCGCTCTACGCGAGCGGGCGGGGGATCGGCGAGGCCGCGCAGGCGCGCGTGGCCGGCCACGCGGAGGCCGCGCTGCTGCGCGCCGCCGGCGGCGATCTGCTCGCCATCACGGCGCCGCTGGTGTTCCGCCTCGCGGCCGGCGGCGACCCGGTCGCGATGGCCGTGATCGAGGAGGCGTGCCAGGCGCTGGGCGCGATGATCGGGACGCTCGTCAACGGGCTCAACCCTGACGTCGTGGTGATCACCGGCGGCGTGGCGGCCTCGCTGGCGCCGCTGGAGACGCGCATCCTGAAAGCCGCCGGCGAGTACGCGTTTCCCCGCGCGCTGGCCACCACGCGCGTGACGATCGTGCCCGGCGACAAGCGCACGACCATGCGCGGCGCGGCGGCGCTGGTCTTCTACGAAACGGCTCGAGGCGAGGAGGAGCGATGAAGGCGATCACGTTCCACGGCGTCAGCGACGTGCGGGCCACCGACGTGGCCGATCCCAAGCTGGTCGAGGCGACCGACGTGATCGTGCGGATCACCACCAGCGCGGTGTGCGGCTCCGACCTGCACCAGTACCACGGCCGCGGCGGGGGCGCCCTCGTGCAGACGGGCGCCATCATGGGCCACGAGTTCATGGGCGGGATCGAGGAGGCCGGCGCCGCCGTGCGCGGCGTGCGCGCGGGCGATCGCGGGGGGGTGCCCTTCTCGGTGTCGTGCGGGGAGGGCGCGTGGTGCCGCCGCCGGCTGCCGACCCAGTGCACGACGACGGGCCGCGCCGTCTTCGGCGGCCGCTTCGGCCACGTGTGGGGCGGCGGCCAGGCCGAGCGCATCCGCGTGCCCTTCGCCGATCACCTCTGCGAGAAGGTGCCGGCCGAGCTGAGCGACGACGACGCGCTCTTCCTGGGCGACATCCTGTCGACGGGCTACGTCTGCGCGGAGAACGGCGGCATCCGTCCCGGCGACATGGTGGCGGTCTTCGGCGCCGGGCCCGTGGGGCTACTGGCCCTGCAATCGGCCCAGCTCTTCGGCCCCGCGCGCGTCTTCGCCGTGGACCGCGTGGACTACCGCCTGGCGCTGGCCGCGGAGCTCGGCGCCGAGCCGGTGAGCCTGGACCGCGGCGATCCCGCCGAGCAGCTCCGCGCGCTCACCGGCGGCCACGGCCCCGACGTCGCGCTCGAGTGCGTGGGCCACGAGACCCCGTTCACCCAGGCCATCCAGGCGGTGCGCCCCGGCGGCACGGTGTCGTCGGTGGGCGTCTACGTGGAGACGTCGATGGGCTTTCCCGCGCGCGAGGCGTTCTTCAAGGGCCTCACGCTGAAGATGGGCATCTGCAACGCGCGTAACTACATGACGCCGCTCTTGCCGCTGGTGCAGCGGAAGAAGCTGCAGCCCGCCCGCATCGTGACCCACACGCTGCCGCTCAAGGACGCGCCGCGCGGCTACGCGATCTTCGACGCCAAGCAGGACCGCGCGATCAAGGTGATGCTGAAGCCCTAGTTGCGCGGGGCGGTCGTCTCGGGGCCCTCGTCCTTCAAGAGCCGGTCGAGGATCGGCGCCAGGCGGCGCACGGCGCCCTCCCCGGTCAGGCGAGCCACCATCTCGCCCCGGCGGTTGATGACGACCGTGTACGGCGTGCCCTTGAAGCCGAAGCGATTGCCGAGATTGAGGCGCGGGTCCATCGCGACCGGGTAGGTGACCTTGTTGGTGCGCACGAAGTTGCGCGTGTCGAGAACCGTGTCCTGCACGTGGATGGCCACGATCTCCACGTCGCGGTCGCGATAGCGCTCGGTCACGCGGTTGAGGGCGGGCGACTCGTTCGCGCAGGGCTTGCAGTACGAGGCCTGGAAGCGCAGGACGATGATCTTCTTGCCGATGAGCTCCTTGGAGTCGATCGTGCGGCGGCCGTCGAGCGTCTTGACGCGGAAGCCGGGCGCGGCCGGCGCCGCCTCGGCCCCGGCCGCGACTGCCAGGAGCAACGCGACTGCGAAGAGGCGGCGGAGCATGGCGCTATAGTAGACCCAATGCGCGCGCTCGCGATGGCCTGCCTCCTGGTGCTCGCGGTCGTCCCGCTCGCGGGCGCGCAGAACTTCGCGCCCCAGCCGCCGCCGCCGCCGCGCGTGGGCGCGCCCGCCGCCACCATTTGCAGCACCGACTGGGGCTGGTGCCCGCTGCAGACGCTCGCGGCGCCCGGCGGCGGCTGCTACTGCTTCGTCCCGCCCCGCACGTGGCTGGCGGGCTCGGCGCGCTACTGGCCCTACGAGGGCCCCGTCAGCCCCTACCTGAATCCGCACACGGGACCGCCGTCGACCATTCGGTGAGCGCGCGCCCGGGCCACGCTCGCGGTCGTCGGCGGCGGGTATAATGGCGCGGTGAACGATCTCGATCACGCCCTCCGCCGTGTCGTGCGCGGCGACGTCCGCTTCGACGCGGCCTCGCGCCTGCTCTACTCCACCGACGCCTCGATGTACCAGGTGGAGCCGCTGGGCGTGGTGATGCCGCGCGACGCCGACGACGTGCGGGCCGCCGTCGAAGTGGCGCGCCAGCAGAAGGTCGCGCTGCTGCCGCGCGGCGGCGGCACCTCGCTGACGGGCCAGACGGTCAATCGCGCCCTCGTGCTCGACTTCACGCGCTCGATGCACCACGTGCTCGAGGTCAACGCCGAGGAGCTGTGGGCGCGCGTGCAGCCGGGCGTCGTGCAGGACGAGCTCAATCATCACGTCCACTCGCTCGGCTTGCTCTTCGGGCCCGACACCTCGACGTCCAATCGGGCCACGCTCGGCGGCATGATGGGCAACAACTCGGGTGGCTCGCACTCCATCGCGTACGGCCTGACCGTGGATCACGTCATCGAGATCCACGGGCTGCTCGCCGACGGCACCGAGGTCGTCTTCGGCGAGGCGACGCCCGCCGAGTTCGAGGCCAAGTGCCGGGTGCCCGGGCTCGAGGGGCAGATCTACCGCGAGGTCGCGGCCATCCGCGAGACGTACGCGGAGGAGATCCGCGCGCGCTATCCCAAGCAGTGGCGCCGCGTGGCCGGCTACAACCTCAACGAGCTGCTGGGCATCGGCGTGCGCCCGCATTCCTACGCGGGCGGCGGGAACGGCGCCGAGCGCAAGCTGAGCATGGCGCGGCTGGTCGTCGGCTCCGAGGGCACGCTGCTGACGATCCTCGACGCCAAGGTGCGCCTGGTGAAGCGGCCCAAGGCCACCGCGCTCTCGGTCATCCACTACGACGACATGCAGGAGGCGCTCGAGTCCTCGCAGTCGCTGCTCGAGACGGGCCCCTACGCCGTGGAGGTCACCGACAAGGTCATCCTCGACCTCGCGCGCGCCAACATCGAGCAGTCGCAGAAGATGGGCTGGGTGCAGGGCGACCCCGCCGCCATCATGATCGTCGAGTACACCGGCGAGACGGAGGCGGAGGCGCGGGCCAAGGTGGAGGCGCTCGAAGCGCGACGGCAGCGTGCTGGCTTCGGCTACACCGCCCACCACGCCTTCGACGCTGCCGAGCAGCGCACGATCTGGGGACTGCGCAAGGCCGGGCTCGGCCTGCTGCTCGGCATGAAGGGCGACAAGAAGCCCATCGCGTTCGTCGAGGACACCTGCGTGGAGCCGCGCCATCTCTCGAAGTTCGTGCCGCGCTTCAAGGAGATCTTCGCCAAGCACGACACGGTGGGCGCCTATTACGGCCACTGCTCGGTCGGCTGCCTGCACATCCGGCCGGTCATCGACCTCAAGGTGCCGCGCGGCATGGAGCAGGTGCGCGCGATCGCCGACGAGATCACCGCGCTCGTGGTCGAGTTCGGCGGGACCATCTCCAGCGAGCACGGCGACGGCCGCGCGCGCAGCCCCTTCCTCGAGCGGATGTACGGCCCGAAGATGATGGAGGCCTTCCGCCGGCTCAAGCGCGCGTTCGACCCCGAGAACCGGCTGAACCCCGGCAACATCGTGGACTCGCCGGGCATCCTCGAGAACCTGCGCTACGGCGTGTCGTACAAGACGTGGGAGCCGGCGACGCTGCTCGATTTCTCGTCGCAGGGCGGCTTCGCGGCGTCCGTCGAGATGTGCAACGGCGTCGGCGTCTGCCGCAAGAAGCTCGAGGGCACGATGTGCCCCTCGTACATGGCCACGAGCGACGAGGAGCATTCCACGCGCGGCCGCGCGAACGCGCTGCGCAACGTCCTCAACGGGCGGCAGGCGCCGGCCGCGTTCACCGGCAAGCGGCTCTACGAGGTGATGGACCTCTGCCTCGAGTGCAAGGGCTGCAAGGCAGAGTGCCCGTCCAACGTGGACATGGCCAAGCTGAAGTACGAGTTCCTCCACCACTACTACCAGGCCAATGGCTTGCCGCTGCGCAACCGGCTCTTCGGGCGCATCGAGCGGCTGAGCCGCCTGGGCTCGCGCATGCCCGGCCTCGTGAACGCCGTCTCCGCGCTGCCCGTCAGCCGCTGGCTGCTGGAGAAGGTGGCGGGGATCGACCGGCGGCGGCCGCTGCCCGCGCTGGCGCACGAGACGTTCACCGACTGGTTCGCTCGGCGGACGGCCCCGCCGGCGACGCGCGGCGAGGTCGTGCTCTTCCACGACACGTTCGTCACCTACAACACGCCGGAGATCGGACGCGCCGCCGTCGAGGTGCTGGAGGCGGCCGGCTACCGCGTCGCGCTGATCGATCGCAAGTGCTGCGGCCGGCCGCTGATCTCCAAGGGCATGCTCGCCGAGGCGCGCGAGCACGCGGCCTGGAACGTGGCCCGGCTGGCGCCGTATGCCCAGCGCGGCGTGGCGATCGTCGGCCTCGAGCCCTCGTGCCTGCTCACGCTGAGCGACGAGTACGTCGATCTGCTGCGCACGGACGAGGCCCGTGCGGTGGCCAAGCAGAGCGCGCTGCTCGAGCAGTTCCTCCTGCGCGAGAAGCAGCGCGGGCTCGACCTGCCGTGGGCGAAGCACGGGCGCCAGGCGCTGCTCCACGGCCACTGCCACCAGAAGGCGATGGTCGGCACCAAGCCGACGGTGGCCGCGCTCACGTGGGCGGGCTACAGCGTCAGCGAGGTGGATTCCGGCTGCTGCGGCATGGCCGGCTCGTTCGGCTTCGAGCGCGAGCACTACGACATCTCGGTCGCGCTCGGCAACCGCCGGCTGGCGCCGGCCGTCAAGGCCGCCGCGGCGACGACGACCGTCGTCGCGCCCGGCATCTCCTGCCGCCAGCAGATCCAGCACCTGGCCGGCCGCCGCGCCCTGCATCCGGCCGAGGCGCTCCGCGAGGCGATGGCCAAGTGAGCATGATTGTGCGAGGCGCAGCCGAAGGCGAGCCGAGCCTGTGAACGAAGAGATCCTGTTCAATCCGCTGCTGCCGGAGTTCCACGCGGATCCCTATCCGTTCTACAAGCGGCTGCGCGAGAAGGAGCCGATCCACCAGAGCCCGTTGGGCTTCTGGGTGCTGACGCGCTACGAGGACTGCGTGGCGGTCCTGCGCGATCAGCGCTTCGGCCGCGAAGAGTTCCAGCAGATGCTGACGGCCGTGTATGGCGACGAGACCGAGAAGCCGGCGCTGCCGCGCTCGATGCTCTTCCGCGATCCGCCCGACCACACGCGGCTGCGCGCGCTGGTCAGCAAGGCCTTCACGCCGCGCATGATCGAGACGATGCGCGAGCACATCCAGGAGATCGTCGACCGCCTGCTCGATCGCGTGCAGGACGCCGGGCGCATGGACGTCATCGAGGACCTCGCGTACCCGCTGCCCGTCACGGTCATCTGCGAGATGCTCGGCGTTCCCGTGGCCGACCACGCCTCCATTCGAGGGTGGTCGGCCGAAATCGCGCGGAGCCTCGACGCCATCGGCCTGCCGTCCGACGAGGGCATCGTGGAGCGCGGCCGCAGGTCGCGCCGCGCGCTGGCCGACTACTTCCGGCGGCTGGTGCCCGAGCGCCGGGCCCGCCCGCAGAACGACCTGCTCTCGGGGCTGCTCGCCGCCGAGGAGCACGGCGACAAGCTCTCGCCGGACGAGGTCATCGCGATGTGCCTGCTGCTCTTCATCGCGGGCCACGAGACCACGGTCAACCTGATCGGCAACGGCACGCTGGCGCTCCTGCGCCATCCCGAGCAGCTGAAGAAGCTCCGGGCCGAGCCCTCGCGGATCGGCAACGCGGTGGAAGAGCTCCTGCGCTACGACAGCCCCGTACAGCGCACCGCCCGTATCACCACCACCGAGGTGGAGCTGGCCGGTCAGCCGCTGGCCAAGGGCACGATGGTCATCACCGCGCTCGGCGCCGCCAACCGCGACCCCGCGCAGTTCGCCGATCCGGATCGCCTGGACGTCACTCGCAAGGATCCCCGCCACATCTCGTTCGGCTTCGGCATCCACTTCTGCCTGGGCGCGCCGCTCGCCCGCGTGGAAGGTCAGCTGGCACTCGGCACGCTGCTGCGCCGGGCGCCCAACCTCGCGCTCGCGGAGTCGAAGCTCGAGTGGCGCGAGTCCTCCGTGCTGCGCGGCCTCAAGCGGCTCAACGTCACGTTCTGACGCCGTCTGAGCGGGTGTACAACGGAAGGCGTGGACCGTGAGCGCGCCCGTCTGCGTGACTTGAGCCGGCGCCTGGTCCGGCTGCACGGCCTGCTGCTCGACCGCGAGCGCCAGGCCTACGAGCGGCGGCACGGCGCCATTCTCCCCGGCAGCCTCTTCAACCTGCTCCTGCACGACCCGCAGTTCGCGTGGCTGCGCGCGCTGTCCGGCATGGTGGCGCGCATCGACGAGCAGGTGGACGCCGACGGGCCGCTCGTGCCCGAAGCGGTCGAGCGGTTGTTCCGGGAAGCCTACCGGCTGCTCAAGTCGGACGACCGGAGCGCGTTCCACGACAAGTACCGCGACGCGCTGCAGGACTCGCCCGACGTCGTGATGGCGCACGCCGACGTCAGCAAGGTCCTCACGGCCTAGCCTCCGAGGTCGAACGCCGCCTGGAACCGCCGGTAGCATTCCAGCGCGTCGCCGTACTTGCGGTGTCCGGCGGTGTGCTTGGCGCAGGCCAGCAGCAGGCGCTCGCGATCGTGCGCGTGCGTGTGCAGGTAGTCCTCCAGCAGGCAGAGACCCAGCTCCTGGTTGTGCGGATCGTTGCCGAGCTTGGTGGCCGCGTTGGCCAAGATCTCGATCAGCCCGGGGCGATCGAAGCCGGCCCGCAGGTAGAACGCGGTCAGGTCCACCGACTCGTCGGCGCGCAGCGCGAGCAGGGTGGCGTCGAGCCGCTCGAGGAGCTGGCCGGCCGACAGCGAGGCGGCGCCCGGCGGGGTGGTGATGGCGCGGCGGCCGTTGTCGGGCGTGTTGGCCTGGTGCTCGGCGCCGTGGTTGATGAAGGATGCGGCCACGAAGAGCAGCTCGAGCCGGTGCGGATGCTGGAAGGTGTCGTAGAACCAGCCGACCGTGTTGCAGTACTCGTAGCCGTGCTGCGCCATCGAGAAGTTGTTGGGCGCGCCCGTGTCGAGGATGACCTGCGCGGCGGCCACCTGGATGGCGTCCAGGATCCGGCGCGGCCCGCGGCCGGCCGCGAGCAGCGCGACCAGCGCCTCGATCACCGACCATTCGCGCCCGCGCGTGATGACGTCGACCAGCATCGCCTCCTCGGCCGCCGTGAGCGGCGAGGCCTGCGCCAGCAGCGCTTCGTCGCGCCCGTCGAGCAGGTTCTGGACGACGTTGCAGCCCATCTCGTAGGTCGAGTACCAGCGCGGACCGACGGCGATGTCGGGAACGCCCGCGTAGAGCGCGCTGTGCGCACGCTCCCAGCCGAGCGCCTCGCCCAGCTCGATGGTGGCGCGCGCGCGATAGGCCTTGTGACCGGTGGTATAGGAGCGGTTGTGGAGCATCCGGTCCTGCACGTCGATGAGCCCCGCGAAGGCCAGCTGCGCCAGCGCCGCGCGGCGGATCGACAGATCCTCCATCAGCCCGAGGAACACGCGATACGAGGTCAGGACCTCGCCGCGCTGGACCAGCGTCAGCCAGTGGTTGAGCCGCTCGCGCGGCGCGCCGTCCGTCTTGAGCGGGGCCTGATCGGGCCAGTGGATCTCCGGCGGCGGCGGCGCCTGGTCGACGGAGATCTCGTAGAGACGCGTGTAGTGACCGGGCGCGCGCCCGAGGAGCTGGTTCCACGGGTCGAGCCCCGTGGGCATGTACCAGACGGTCTGCGCCATCGGCAGCCAGCGCAGCGCGGGGCTCACCAGCCTCATCAGCGGCAAGCCCACGCGCTCGCTGAGCAGGCAGTGATCGTTGTTCACGAACTTCACGAGGCCGTCGTCGAGCCGCTGGTGGTACGGCACGTGGGTGTAGGGCGCGTGGATGCGCACGGTCTCGCCCACGAGCTCGGTGACCGAGCGGCCCTGCTTGATGAGGCCGTAGAGCGCCTGGCTGGCGCCGAGCTGGTCGCGCGCGACGATGCGCTCTTCCAGGCGCGCGTAGTCGGCGACGGGAATCGGCTCGCGCGCGGCCTCGGACGTCGTCGTCATGGCGTGACCTCCACGAGAGTGCGGGAACGCAGTATAGACCCTGTCGCCGCCGGCGCGGTAGGTCGGCATGCGATCATGATCGGTGCATGACCCTCGTGGCCGGCGCCCTCGCGGTCCTGGTGGCCGCGTTCGTCAAGGGCGCGGTCGCCTTCGGCTTCCCGCTGGTCGCCACGCCGCTCCTGGCCCTCGTCTTCGACGTCAAGACGGCGGTGGCGGTCTCCATCGTGCCCAACATCGCGATGGACAGCGTGCAGCTCGTGCGGCGCGGCGAGGCCCTCGGCACGCTGCGCCGCTTCGCCTCGCTGATCGCGGGCAGCATCGTCGGCATGTGGCTGGGCACGCTGTTGCTGTCGATCCTGCCGGGCCGCGTGGCCACGCTGGTGCTCGGCCTGTTCGTGCTCGCCTTCGCGGCGGTCAACGCCTTCGGCGTCACGCTGCAGCTGCCGGTGGGGTGGGAGCGCTGGCTGTCGCCACCGGTCGGCGTGCTGGCCGGGATTCTCGGCGGGCTCACCAACGTGCCGGGCACGCCGATGGTGCTCTACTTCGTCGCCCTCGGCCTCGACAAGTACGAGTTCGTGCGGGCGGTGGCGCTGACCTTCATCGTGGCGAAGGTGGTCCAGCTCGGGGCGGTGGCGTGGTACGGCTTCCTCGATCTCCGCCTGCTCGCGATCTCGCTCGCCTTCAGCGTGGTGGCCCTGGCCGGCTTCGGCGTGGGCCAGCGCCTGCAAGACTGGCTGCCCGCCCGCGCCTTCAACCGTGCGGTCCTCGCCTTCCTGGTGCTGATCGGGCTCGGGCTCGTGGTGCGCAGCCTGTAGGCACCGCGCGCGGCTTGACCGACGGGCGGGTTCTTGGGTAGAGTCCTTCGCATCCCCGTTCGGCCACTCGCGCCAGAATCCGTTTCCGCCGTCTGAGGAGGAACCGTGAGACTACGACAACTGTGCACCGTGCTGCTCGTCGCGGTCGCGCTCGGCCCGCACGCGGCGAGCGCCGCCGAGCCGAGCGGTGGCGAGAAGCGCATCGCGCTCGTGATCGGCAACGCCGACTACGCCGCCGGCCGCCTGGCCAACTCCGTGCTCGACGCGCGCTCGATGGCGGAGACGCTGCGCGAGCTGGGCTTCGAGGTGCTCGCCTACGAGAACACCGGGTACCGCGAGATGCGGCGGGCGGTGGCCGAGTTCGGCGAGCGCCTCACGGCCGACGGCGTGGCGCTGTTCTACTACGCCGGCCACGGCATGCAGGTGAACGGCAAGAACTACCTCGTGCCCATCGACGCCGAGATCAAGAGCGAGCGGTTCGTGGCCGCCGAGGCGCTCGACGCCGACGGCGTGCTAAACCACATGCAGGAGGCCAAGACGCGCGTCAACATCGTCATCCTCGACGCCTGCCGCGACAATCCGTTCACCACGCGCTTCCGCGGGCTCGCGCGCGGCCTCGCCTTCATGCCGGCGCCGGCCGGCACCTACGTGGCCTACGCCACCGGCCCCGGCAGCGTGGCCGAGGACGGCGAGCCCGGGCGCAACGGCATCTACACCGGCGAGCTGCTCAAGGCGCTGCGCGAGCCGGGGCTGCGCATCGAGGACGTCTTCAAGCGCGTGCGGATCGCCGTGCAGGCCCGGACCGAGAACCGCCAGAACCCGTGGGACGCCTCCTCGATGACCGGTGACTTCTTCTTCAACGCTTCCGCCTCCACGCCGTCGCTGCGTGTGCGCGAGGAGGTGCGCCTCTAGCACGGCGAGCTGGCGCTGACCTCGACGATCGACGGCGTGGAGATCTTCGTCAACGACCAGCGCGTGGGCGAGACGCGTCGCGGCCGCGTGCTGGTGATCGACCGTCTCGGGGCCGGCTTCTATCGCGTGCGGGCGCAGCGGCCCGGCTACCGGCCGTGGACGCGCGAGGTGCAGGTGGCGCTGAACGAGCGGGTGGAGGTGCAGATCGAGCTGGAGCGCTAGGAGGTCAGCAGCGCGAAGATGCGGCGCACGAGCTCCTCGTGGTCCTCGACGTTGTGGGGGAAGAGGCCGAACTCCTTCACCTCCGTGAGGTCGAGCGTGCGGAAGGGCTCGCCGCTGCGCAGCGTCTCGAAGGCGAGCCCCTGGAAGCACGAGCGTCCCGGCTCCGGCCGCTCGCTGACCAGGATGAAGTAGAGCTGCGGCCACTGCCGGCGCGCCATGAAGAAGATCGATTTGTCGCCGCGCTGGTTCTCGACCGAGATGAACTGCTCGATGGAGGGCCGGTACTTGACCTCGATGAGGAAATCGCGCTCCTCGCCCTGCGGCGACGTCTGGAGCACCCGGAAATCTGGCGAGAAGTCTTCACGACCGAAGCGGAGCGGCAGCGAGAGGTTGGAGCGGAACGGCCGCACGTCGTAGCGCGCGCGGCGGAAGATCGACTCCACCAGGGCTTCCGCGATGCGGCTCTTGGCCTCGAGAAGATCCATCCCGCCTCCTGCCTGGAGCGCAAGTCCTCGTCAGAATGCGGCTTGACGCCATAGTAGTATCATTCACCCAGCCCGCCAAACGGGCATGAAAACCCTTCAAGGAGGCTGCCTGCATGGACGTATCGACGGAAACGGGACTGACCCGCCGCCAGATCCTCGTGGCGGGATCGACATTTGCGGGCTACGCGATGAGCGTCGAAACCGTGCTGGCCCAGGCCATCAAGACGGACACCGACGGGCTGGTGGCCGGCGACCAGGTCGTGCCGGTGGGCGGGGTGAACGTGCCCGTCTACGAGGCGCGGCCAGCCACCGGCAAGGACCACCCGATCATCCTGGTCATCTCGGAGATCTGGGGCGTCCACGAGTACATCAAGGACTGCACGCGGCGCTTCGCCAAGGCCGGCTATTACGCCGTGGCGCCCGAGCTCTTCGTGCGGGAGGGCGGCGTCGGGCAGATTCCCAACGTCCAAGACGTGCTGAAGATCGTCCTGGCCCAGAAGCGCGAGCAGACGCTCGGCGACCTCAAGGCCGCCGTCGACTGGGCCAAGAAGCGGCCGGGCGTCAAGGCCGATCGCGTCGGCGTCACCGGCTGGTGCTGGGGCGGCTCCACGACGTATCAGGTGGCCGCGACGAACCCGGACATGAAGGCGGCGGTCGCGTGGTACGGGCCGCCCGGCCGGCCGTACCAGGGCGCCGGCGGCCCGGTGACCGGCTTCGATCTGGCCAAGGACATCAAGATCCCGCTGCTCGGTCTCTACGGCGAGACGGATCAGAACCCGAAGCCGGAAGACGACAAGAAGTTCGAGGAGATGCTCAAGCAGCACGGCAACAAGAACGTCGAGATCGTGATCTACCCCGGCGCCGGCCACGGCTTCCACGCCGACTACCGGCCGTCCCACAACAAGGAAGCCGCCGACGACGCCTGGAAGCGCTGCACGGCCTGGTTCGCGAAGTATCTGAAGGCCTGAGTTTCACCCGCTCCGGCGGCGGTGTGTCTTGACGAAGCGCGCGATGCAGTCGCGCAGCGGCTGGCTCACCGGGACGTCGACGACACGGTCGAGTGGCACCCACTCGGCCGCGTCGTGCTCGTTCGAGAGACGCACGTCGCCGCCGCGTGCGCGGCAGTGGAACGCGATGCAGATCGCCTCCTCGCGGGCGGGCCCCCGGTAGTAGTGGAAGGTGTCCACCGGCCCGACAACGTCCACGTCGAGCCCCGTCTCCTCGCGCGCCTCGCGCCGCACCGCGTCCTCGGGCTCCTCGCCATACTCCACGCGCCCGCTGCCGCACTCCCATTCACCCGGCGCGTGGTCGCGGTCGGGGCCGCGGCGGATCATCAGGAGACGGCCGTCGCGCTCGATCAGGAAGGCGACGGCGACGATGAACCGTGCGGAGGACGGCACTCAGCCGCCCAGGCGATCGACGAGCGCGCGGGCCCAGGCCATCCGGGCGGGGTCCATCACGAGCTTGTCGGCGAAGGGCTCGCCGAAGGGGCGCGTGGCGTCGATGCCGAGCTTGGCGGTGACGCCGCGGTCGTCGGCGCTGGGATCGAGCATGGCGCCGAGGCTGCCGCCGATCACCACCAGGTCGCGATCGGCCTGCATCCGCGTGGCGACGGCCCACATCACGTCCGACTCGTCGAAGACGTCCACGTCGTCGTCCACCACGATCACCAGCTTCAGGTAGTGGTCCACGCCGAGCACGATGGGGATCACGTGCTTGGCCTCGCCCGGCCGACCCTGCTTGATGGCCACGTACGCGCTGAACGACGACGTCCCCGACAGCGGCACGTGGACGGCGCTGACGTTGGGGATGACGCGGCCGAGCGCGTTGTAGATCTCCGCCTCGCGCACGAGCCCCAGCGTGGTGATGTGATCGCCGGCGCGGCCGGAGCCGATCGACTGGAACCACGGCCGCTCGCGCATGGCGATGGCCTTGGCCACGAACACGTGCTCGGTGGAGCGGCGCGAGAAGTAGCCGGTGAACTCACCGAAGGGCCCCTCCGGCTCGCGCACGCCGGGCAGGATCTCGCCCTCGATCACGATCTCGGCCGCGGCCGGCACGTGCAGGTCGATCGTCGCGCACGGCGCGATTTCCAGCGGCTCGCCGAAGAGGCCGCTGACGACCTCGAACTTGCCCACGTCGGCCGGCGGGTAGGCCAGCGAGCCCATCGACACCAGCGGGTGCAGGCCGAGCGCGATCGCGCACGGCAGCGCCTGGCCGCGGGCCTCGGCGCGCCGCTGGTACTCGAACATGCGACGCCGCGAGTGCAGGCTGACGCCCATCCGGTCGCGCCCCTTGAGCTGGAAGCGGTGATAGCCCTCCGTCTCCACGCCCGTCGCCGGATCGCGCGCCACCAGCATGCCGGCGGTGAGATAGCGGCCGGCGTCGCCGGGGAAGTAGGAGGGGATCGGCAGCCGCGCGAGGTCGAGGTCGGGACCCGTGAGCACGTGGCGGCGGAACGGCGGATCGGCGACGACGACGGGCTTCAGCGTGTCCTTGATCCGCCGCGCGTACTCCAGCGCGAGCTGGGAGGCCGGCACGCCGAGGGCGAAGGCCAGCGCCCGCCGGCTCGCCACCACGTTGCAGACGATCGGCATGTCGAAGCCGCGGACCTGCTCCAGCACGAGGATCGGGAAGCGCCGCCGGCGCTCGTACTCCAGCACGAGGGCCATGATCTCGAACTCGGTGGAGACCGGCTCGGTGATGTGAAGCACTTCGCCGGGGAAGGCCGAGGCGTAGGCGGAGACGAACGAACGAAGATCCTGGTGGCTCATGCTCGCCTCAGAAGTGGAAGTGGGCGCCGACGCCGATGGACTCGATCTTGTTCTTGAAGAACTGGCCGTTGGGGGAGCGGCCCAGGAAGTACTCGAACAGGATCTGCATCTTGCGCGAGGCCAGCACGCCGTCGATCTCGATGCCGGTCCTCAGCGAGAGGTCGCTGCTCCAGTGGTTCTCCTCGCGATGCTGCACGTCGATGGCGGCGATCGGCCGCCAGCCCTTGCTACGACCCGGCCACGGGCTGGCCACCTCGGCGCCGTACTGGATCGACCACGGGCGCAGGTCCGGCGGGTCGGTGTCGAAGATGTAGCCGAAACCGGCGTAGAGTCGCAGCCAGTCCCGGAATTCGTACGACACCTTGGCGTCGATCCCCTCGTAGCTGAGGTTCACGCGCTGGGCCTTGGTGCGCAGGAGGAACTCGTCGCCGAGATGGCTCGACTGGTGGAAGACGCGCAGCAGCGCCGACAGGTCGCCGTTGCGGTAGCCGAACGGGATGGCCACGAAGTAATCGGCGTTGATCAGGTCCTTCGAGAAGGCGTCGAGATCGAAGATCGCGAAGACGCCGGCCTGGATGCCGAACTCCCACCACGATTGCCAGAAGCGCTCGCGGATGAGGGCGAAGGTCTCGCCGAAGCTGACCGCGGCGACGTCCCGCAGGCTGGGATCGCGCAGGAACGACTGGTAGGCGGCCGCGAAGTGCGGCCAGCGCGGGTCGGCGACGAGCGGCTTGAACAGCGTGCCGCCGGGCAGCAGGCCCGTCTGCCAGTCGGCCAGCACACGCGGCGGCGTGCTCGCCGTCTCCGGCGCGGGTTCTGCCGGCGCGGGCGCGGGGGCGGACGCGGAGACGGCCACGGCCGGCGGGGCCGCGCCGCGCGTGATCTCGCCACGCGATGCCGTGGACGGCGTGATCTCCACGCGCGAGACGCCGCGGATGCTTTTCAACAGCGCCAGCGCGCGCTCGCGGTCGGCGGCGGCCACGTCGTCGGCGCTCACCGTGAGGACGCCGCCGCGCACGCGAAGCGAGGCGGCCGACACGCTCAGCTCGCGCTCGAGCACCGCGGCGGCGTAGCCCTCGAGCCAGCTGTCGGAGGGCGGCGCCGCCACGGCCGGCGGCGCGGCGCCGAGGGCCAGGAGGATCGCGAGGCCGGCCAGGGCGCGGCGCACGGCTCAGTCCACCATCGCGAAGAAGCGGGCCGGCGCGCCTTCCGTCTTCGCGATCTTGTAGAACGGCGCGGCGAAGTCCACCCGCCGGCGCGGCAGCGCGCCCAGGTTGGTGAGACCCTCCATGATGACGACGCCGGCGCCCAGGATCACGCGATGCATGGGGAAGTCCTCCGACGAGAAATCGGGCAGGCGCGCGCAGTACTCCTCGAAGAAGTCGAAGCCGATGTTCTTGGCGCCCTTGGCCACCAGCCACTCCGCCGTCTCCGGCGGGCAGTAGGGCGACTGCGTGAAGTAGTCGGGCCAGGTGCCGTACATCTTGTCGGTCCAGTTCGTGCGCAGCAGCACGATGTCGCCCCGCTTCACCGCGTCGGCGCCGCCCCGCTTGAGGTCGTCGATCGTCAGCTTGTGGTTGGCGCCGGCGAACGAGCAGTCGACCATGAGCGCCTCGCCCATCACCTGGTCCAGCGCGATCTCGGCGGTGGTGATCCCGTCCTTGAAGACGTGCAGGGGGGAGTCGATGTGCGCGCCGGTGTGCAGGCTCTGGTGGACGCTCGAGACCTGCCAGAAGCCGGGCCCGCGACGGTGCGGCGTGATCTCGAGCTTCATGTTCGTCGAGGGCGGGCTGAGCGTAGTGTCGTCGACGGTGACGGAGAGATCGATGTAGCGCTTCATGCGCCCTCCTGGGATGAGCGGACGGATCGTGCGCGCGTGACGAGGCGGCCGATGACGGCCGCGAGCTCGTCGGGCGCGACCGGCTTGGCGATGTAGGAGTCGAACCCGGCCGAGAGGATCTTGATGCGCTCGGCGACGCCGCCGTAGGCGGTGACGGCGATGGCGGGGATGCGATCGCCGCGGGGCACCTGGCCGCCGCGGAGCTTGCGGATCAGCGCGTAGCCGCTCTCGTCCGGCATCTCGATGTCAGAGACGACGACGTCGGGCTCCCAGTGCTGGAGCTGCGCGATAGCCGCCCGCACCGAGCGCGCGGTGCGGACGACGGCACCGCCCTGCCGTAGCATCTCGGCGAAGAGGTCGAGCGCGTCGGTGTCGTCGTCCACCACCAGCAGCGCGACGCCGCCCAGCGCCGCGGCCAGGGCTTCCGGCCGGCGCGTGGCCGCCTCGCCTCGCTCGGCCGGCGCCTCGGCGTGCAGCATGCGCGGCAGCTTCACGGTGAACGTCGCGCCCTGGTCGGGGCCGGCGCTGGTCGCCTCCACCGAGCCGCCGTGCACCTCGACCAGGTGCTTGACCAGCGCCAGGCCGATGCCGAGCCCGCCGTGCGCACGCTGGCTCGAGCTGTCGGCCTGCCGGAAGCGCTCGAAGATGTGCGGCATCACCTCGGCCCGGATGCCCTGGCCGGTGTCGGTCACCATGATCTCCACGTGCGAGTTCACGCGCGCCACCCGCACCTGGACGCGGCCGCCCCGGGGCGTGAACTTCAGCGCGTTGGACACCAGGTTCCACACGATCTGCTGCAGCCGGTCGGCGTCGCCGGACACGGGGCCGGCGCGCGGATCGAGCACCGCCTGCAGCTGGATGCCCTTGGCGTCGGCGGCCGGCCGCACGGCGTCGAGCGCGGCCTCCACCACGGTGGCCGGCTCGACGGGCGCGACGTCGAGCCGCAGCTTGCCGGTGACGATGCGGGAGACGTCGAGGAGGTCCTCGATGAGCTGGAGCTGGGCGCCGGCGTTGCGCTCGATCACCTCCAGCGCGCGCGCCGACGTCTTGGCGTCGAGCACGCCGGTGCGCAGCATGCGCGTCCAGCCCAGCACGGCGTTGAGCGGCGTGCGCAGCTCGTGCGAGAGCGTGGCGAGGAACTCGTCCTTGAGCGTGTTGGCGGCCTCGGCCTCGGCCCGCGCGCTCTGCTGGCGCTCGTAGAGCCGGGCGTTGTCGATGGCGGTGGCGACCTGGGGCGCCAGCGCCGTCACGATCTCCTCGTCGCGCGCGGTGAAGACGCCGGGCTCGGGATGGCCGAAGAAGAGGCCGCCGATCACCTCGCCCGAGCGGGCCACCACGGAGACGGCCAGGTAGCTGCGCACCGGCAGGTGGCCGGGCGGCATCCCGTGGTACGGCGCGCTGCGGCCGTAGCGCGGATCCTGGGTGACGTCGTCGATGCGCACGGCGCCGTCGCCGCGAAACGTCGGCGCGAAGAGATCCGTGTTGCGGGGCAGCGGGAACTGGGAGAACTTCTCGCGCGGCACGCCGGAGATCGCGTAGAGCGTGTACGACTCGCCGCGCGCGTCCACGACGTTGTAGAAGAAGGCGCCGAAGGCCGCGCGGCACAACCGCGTGCAGGCGTCGGTGACGCCTTGCACGAGCCGCTCGAGCGTGAGCTCGGCGACCAGGAGCTGGCCCGTGTGGTGGATGGTCTCGCGCGTCTCGCGCTCCTCGCGCGCGGTCCGGGCGGCGTCCCGAAGGGCCCGGCTGAGATCGTTCACCTCCGTGATGCTGGTGATCACCGGCGGCGGATCGGTGCCGTGGCCGACGTCGCGGGCGGCGCGGGCCAGGCCCGTGATCGGGCGTGTGAGGCGCTGCGCGAACGCTACCGCGAGGCCCACGCCGAGGACGAGCATGAGCGCGCCGGCGCCGGCGATGCGCCAGAGCGAGCGCCGCAGCGGCGAGTCGATGGTGTCCGCGGGCGCGCCCAGGGCCACCGTGAGGCCGGTCGCCGGCGAGCGGCTGAACGCGGAGTACGTGTGCGTGCCTTCCTTCGTGAGTCCGCGGTACCAGCCCTCGCTGGCGCGGGCGCTGGCCTCCAGGAGCCGCTCGGAGGCCGGCTGGCCCAGGAACTGCTGCTCGTTCCTGGTCCGCGCCACGATGACGCGCTGCCGATCGAGAATCGTGCCGATCCAGTCGGACGGCAACCGCTGCTCGAGCAGCACGTCGCGCAGCTCGGACGTCGGCACGATGCCGGCCAGCACGTACCGGACGGCGCCGCCGCGCGCGACCGGCACGCGGATCGCAAAGAGCCGCGTGCCGCCCTCGCCGCCGAACGACTCGCCGATCGAGGGCCGCCGCGCCGCCACCACCTGCGCCACGTCGCCGATCTCGGCCCTGAGGTCCGGCAGCCGCGTGCCGAACGGCCGGCGCAGATCGAGCAGCGTGGCGCCGGCGGAGTCGGTCAGCACGAGCGTCGTCCACTCCTGCTGCATCGCGCGCAGCGCGGCGGCCTGCTCGTAGAACGCCTTGAGATCGCCGGCGTCGAGCGCCTTGGACGTCGCCAGCGATTCGAGCGCCGAGGCCATCGAGGTGACCTCGCGCTCGACGGCCAGCGACAGCGCGCGCGCGGTCTCGGTCAGCGCGCGCTCGGCCCGCGCCCGGTCCTCGCGGTGCACTTCCAGCACGATCCATGTCGTGAATCCCAGCAGCGGCAGGATCGTGAGCGCCGCCAGGATGATGAGATGCCGGCGAAGCGCCATCAGGCGGTCAGCGCGTTCCGCATCCGCTCCAGCCCCTGGGTGAGCAGGGTTCGCGGGCAGCCGAAGTTCAGGCGGACGAAACCCTCCCCGCCCGGCCCGAACATGCGGCCGTCGTTGAGCGCCACCCGGGCGCGCTCGAGGAAGAACGTGTAGGGGTCGCCGCCGGGGATGCGGGCGCCGCGGCAGTCCAGCCAGGCCAGGTAGGTGGCCTCGGCGGGCGCCACCGTCACGCCGGGCAGCTTCGTGCGCACGTAATCCACGAGGACGTCGCGGTTGGCGGCGAGGTAGGCGAGCAGCGCTTCCAGCCAGTCGTCGCAGTCGCGGTAGGCGGCCACCGCGGCGGTATGGCCCAGCACGTTGGGCTTGGACATGAGGTCGCCCATGGCCGTGGTCAGCCGCTCCCGCAGCGTCGCGTTGGGGACGATCGCCACGGCGCACTTGAGCCCGGGTAGGTTGAAGGTCTTGCTCGGCGCCATGAAGGTGATCGTGCGCTGCTCGACCTCCGGCGAGAGCGAGGCCATCGGCACGTGCTGGCGGCCATCGAGCAGCAGATCGCAGTGGATCTCGTCGGCGACGATCCAGAGATCGCGCTTCAGGCAGGCCGCCGCCATGCCCTCGAGCTCCGTGCGACCGTAGACGCGGCCCACCGGGTTGTGCGGGTTGCAGAGCACGAAGGCCCTCGTGCGGGGCGTGATGGCGGCGGCGAAGGCGTCGAGATCGACCACGTAGCGCCCGCCGCCGTCACGCGCCAGCACGTGCTCTTCCCGCACGCGCCCCAGGTTGCTCCCGGCGCGCAGGATCGGCGGATAGGCCGGCGTCTGCAGCAGGATGCCCTCGCCCGGCGCGGCCAGCGCCCCGCACGCGAAGTTGTTGGCGACGTTCACGCCGGGCACCAGCACGACGGCCTCGGGGCTCACGCGCCAGCCGTAGCGCTTGGCCACGCGCTCGGCGACCGCCTCCGGCAGCTCGGGATGCTCGGTGAGGTAGCCGAAGAAGCCGTGGGCGACGCGCGCCTGGAGAGCCGCGAGCACCGCGGGCGGCGAGGGGAAATCCATGTCGGCCACCCACAGGGGCAGCACGTCGGGGCCGAACTTGTGCCACTTGTTGCTGTCGCTGGCGCGGCGGTCGATGACGCGGTCGAAGTCGAAGCCGGCGGTCATGGGAGCGAATCCTCCTGGCGGTTGTCAAGCTAGCCGTGCTCTCGCGTGCGCGTCAAGCGTAGTAGTATTTGGCGCCGGGAGGCGGATTTCGATGGAACAGCGGACGCTCGGACGCACGGGCCTGAAAGTCGGCGTGCTCGGATTCGGCTGCGGCGACGTGGGTGGGCTCATCGTGCGCGGCACGCCGGCCGAGCGGGAGCGCGCCGTGTCGCGCGCGCTGGACGCGGGCGTCAACTACTTCGACACCGCCGCCTCCTACGGCAACGGCGAGTCCGAGCGGAACCTCGGCGCCACGCTGCGCGCCCTGCGCGTGCGGCCGTACGTCGGCACCAAGGTCCGGGTGTCGCCGGAAGCCACCGACACCGCGGCCGCCGTCATCGGCGGCGTGGAGGCCAGCCTCGAGCGGCTCGGCATGGATGGCGTCGACCTCGTCCAGCTCCACAATCCGATCCTCGCGGACGGCGCCGCCACCGGCCGCAGCGGGCTGCCCCTGCGCCGCGTGATGGACGAGGTGGTGCCGGCGCTCGAGCGCCTGCGCCGTCAGGGCAAGACGCGCTTCATCGGCGTCACCGCGCTCGGCGACACGCCCGCGCTGCACGCGCTCCTCGACGCCGGCGTGATCGACACCGCGCAGGTCTGCGTCAATCTCTTGAACCCCACGGCGATCGTCACGCCGCCCGCCGGCTTTCCGGCCCAGGACTTCGGCCGCCTGCTCGATCGCGCGCAGCGGGCCAGCGTGGGGACCATTGCCATCCGCGTCCTGGCGGCGGGCGCCCTCAGCGGGACGGTCAGCCGGCATCCGATCGCGATGCCGAAGGTGGCGCCGATCGCCTCGGGCGACGACTACGCGGAGGACGTGGAACGCGCGCAGCGACTGCGGCCCCTCGTCGACAAGGGCCACGCCTCCACGCTCATGGAGGCCTCCATCCGCTTCGCGCTCACGCATCCCGGACTGTCGACCGTGCTGGTGGGAACCTCGGAGCTGGCGCACCTGGACGCCGCGCTGGCCGCGGTCGAGCGCGGCCCGCTGCCGCCGGCCGCGCTCGAGCTGCTCGACGGCCTGTGGACAGATCTCGCCAGAGGGACCGCGCGATGAAGCGCCTCGCTCTCATCGCACTGGCCGTGCTGCTCCTCGCCTCGGCGGCCGAGGCCGGTGTGACGCGTCTGGAGATCACGCGGCGGGAGCCGTTCGCCGGCGGTCAGCCCTTCGGCACGGCCGGCGCCTACGAGAAAGTCGTGGGGCGCTTTCACGGCGAGCTCGACCCCGCGCATCCGCTCAATCGCGACATCGTCGATCTGGACGCGGCGCCCCGGAACGCGCGCGGCCGGGTGGAATACTCCGCCGACTTGTATGTGATGAAGCCGGTCGATCTCGCGCGGGGCAACGGCGCACTCCTGTATGACGTCAACAACCGCGGCACCAAGCGGGTGCTCGTGCAGCACAACAGCGCGCGCCTGGCCGACGACCCCACGACCGCCGAGGACGCCGGTAACGGCTTCCTCATGCGCCACGGCTTCGTCATCGTGTGGAGCGGCTGGATTCCCGGCGCGCCGGCGAAGCCGCACGACTTGCGCGTGCAGGTTCCGGTGGCGCGTGGTGCCTCCGGCCGGATCACGCAGACGGTATGGGACGACTTCCAGTTCAACACCGCCGCCGTCACGCAGGCGCGCGTGACGTTCCCGGCGATCGACCGCGCGGGCGCCACGTTGCAAGTGCGCGAGCGCAGCGAGCAGGCGCCCATCACGCTGCCGGCGAGCGCGTGGGAATTCGTGGACGACACCACCATCCGGCTGCTGCCGGCCGGCACGCCGTTTCGAATCGGCGCGCTCTACCAGCTCGTCTACCGGGCCGCGGACCCGCCGGTCTCGGGCATCGGCTTCGCGGCCACGCGGGATCTGATCGCGTTCCTCAAGCACGAGCGCGCCGACGCGGTCGGTGCCGCGAACCCGCTGACCGCCGGCGGCGTGCCGGCCGTGCGCCGCGCGGTCGCGCACGGCACGTCGCAGAGCGGACGATACCTGCGTGATTTCCTCTACCAGGGCTTCAACGAGGACGAGGCCGGCCGCATCGTCTTCGACGGGATGAATCCCCACGTCGCCACCGGCCGCATGTTCCTCAACCAGCGCTTCGCGCAGCCCAATCGCGGCGCCAGCGCGCTGTACCCCGACCAGTCGTTTCCGTTCGCCTACGAGACCCAGACGGACTCGCTCACGGGCCGGCGGGACGGGATCCTCGCGCGGTGCAGCGCGCGCGGGAATTGCCCGAAGATCATCCACACGGTCAGCTCAAATGAGTACTGGTACGCCGTGCACTCTCTGGTGACGACCGACACCCTGGGCCGGACGGACGGCACGCCGCCCGCGAACGTGCGCATCTACCACGTGGCCGGCACCCAGCATATCGGCGGCCGCGGCGGCGCGATGCCCAAGGGCGTGTGCAGCCTGCCGTCGAATCCGACCGACGTGCGGCCTGTGCTGCGCGCGCTGACGCTGGCGCTCGACGCGTGGGTGAAGGACGGCACGGCGCCGCCGGCGAGCCGCTACCCGCGCCTGGACGACCGCACGCTGGCGACGACGGAACAACTCGGCTTTCCTCGGCTGCCTGGCGTCGAGACGCCGGCCGGGCCGATCGTGCGCCGCCGCATCGACTACGGCGGCGAGTGGAGCCGTGGCATCTTCACGCGCGTGCCGCCCGAGCCGCTGTCGCCCCCGTATGTCTCGCTGGTCCCGCGAGTCGATGCCGACGGCAACGAGGTGGGCGGCCTGCGGCTGCCGGACGTGAGCGTGCCGCACGCCACTCTGTCTGGCTGGGCGCTCCGCGCCGCCGGCGCCGGCAACGCCGGCGCGATCTGCGGCCTCGACGGCTTCATCCTGCCGTTCGTGCGCACCGCCGCCGAGCGTCAAGCCACCGGCGACCCGCGGCCATCGCTCGAGGAGCGCTATCGCGACGGTGCCGACTACGTCGCGCGCGTGCGCCAGGCGGCCGCGGCGCTCGAGCGGGAGCGGCTCCTGCTCGCCGAGGACGTCCAGCGCATCGTGGACGAGGCCGGCGCCCGGTGATCCTCGACGAGATCCTGCAGGCCCTCGGCGCCTGATCCCGGTAAAGGAGAGTTGCGCATGCGCAAGATGCTCGCGCTGTTCCTGCTCGCGCTGATCACGGTCGTGTTGGTGGTGGCGGCGGTGCCCACGGCGGCCCAGAAGGGCCCGATCAAGATCGGCATGATCGTGTCGCTGAGCGGCCCGCTCGCCGCCAACGGCAAGGACATGGTGAACGGCTACGAGATGTTCTTCGAGCAGGTCGGCTACAAGATCGCCGGGCGCGAGATCAAGTTCTTGATCGAGGACGACGAGGGCAAGCCGGCCACCGGCCTCACCAAGATCCGCGGGCTCGTCGAGGGCCAGGGCGTGCACTTGGTGACCGGGCCCGTCAGCGCCGGCATCGGCTACGCCGTGGCGCCGTACATCGACGCCAGGAAAGTGCCGGCGCTGTTCCCGATCGTGGCGGCCGACGACCTGACGCAGCGCAAGCGCAGCCCCTACATCGTGCGGGTCGGCTGGGCCAGCTCGCAGCCCTCCCATCCGTTCGGCAAGTGGGTCTACGACAACCTCAAGTACAAGCGGATTGCGGTGATCGGCTACGACTTCGCCTTCGGCTGGGAGGTCGTGGCCGGCTTCCAGCGGACGTTCGAGGAAGCGGGCGGGCAGATCGTCCAGAAGCTGTGGCCGCCCCTCGGCACCGCGGACTTCGCGCCGTACATCAGCCAGCTCAAGCGGGATGCCGACGCCGTGTTCGCGCAGTTCTCGGGCGCCGACGCCCTGCGCTTCGCCAAGCAGTACGACGAGGCCGGCCTCAAGGCCAAGCTCCCGCTGATTGGCGGCGGCACCTTCACCGACGAGCACGTCCTGCGCACGATGGGCGACGAGGTGCTGGGCGTGATCACGCCGCTGCATTACTCGGCGGCGCTGGAGAACGCGGCCAACAAGAAGTTCGCGCAGGCCTACGAGGCCAAGTTCAAGCAGGTGCCGTCGTACTACTCGGAGGGGACCTACGTGGCCGGCCTCGTGCTCAAGGCCGCGCTGGAGGCGACGGGCGGCGACATCGAGAGCGCCGACAAGTTCCTGGCCGCGCTGCGCAAGGTGACGCTGACCGACATCCCGCGCGGGCCCATCCGGTTCGACGACTTCGGGAACCCGATCATGAACGTCTACGTCCGCAAGGTCGAGCGTGTGGGCGGCCGCCTGCAGAACACCGTCATCCACACCTTCCCCAACGTCTCCCAGTTCTGGACCTACAAGCCCGACGAGTACCTCAAGGCGCCGGCCTACTCGCGGGACTATCCCCCATGCAAGCATTGCTGAGCGCGATTCGAGGGGGGCCCCGGGTTTCCCGGGGCGCCCCGAGTGATTGGGGGCTTGGGGGCCATTTCGGGGCCCCCATCTCATGAAGGTCGGCATCGTGGGGGTCGGGCTGCTGGGCGACGCGATTGCGTCGCGGCTGCGAGCAGCGGGGCACGCGGTCGTCGGCTTCGACGTCGTGCCGGCCACCCTCGATCGCCTGGCGGCGCGCGGCGGCACGCCGGCGAAGTCCGCGGGCGACGTCGCGCGCGCCGCCGAGGTCGTGTGCACGGTCCTGCCCTCGCTGGCCACCGTCGAGGAGGCGATCCTCGGCGCTCACGGCATCGTCGCGGCGGGACGGGCGGGACAGACGATCTTCCAGATGAGCACGATCTCGCCGTCGTTGACCGAGCGGCTGGCCCGCGAGACCGCCGCGCGCGGCCTCGTCTTCCTCGACTGTCCCATCAGCGGCACCAGCGGCATGGTGGCGCAGGGCCAGGGCGTGATCTTCGTGGGCGGCGACCGCGAGCCCTACGACCGCTACAAGCCGCTGCTCGAGTCCATCCTGCCGCGCGCCGTCCACGTGGGGCGCGCCGGGCAGGCCATGGTGCTCAAGCTCGTGGCCAACCTGCTGGTGGCCCTCAACAGCGCGGCCACGGCGGAGGCGATCAACCTCGCCCGGCAGAGCGGCCTCGATCCGCAGATCGTGCTCGACGTGCTCAGCACCGGCGCCGCCACCTCGCGGATGCTGGAGGTGCGTGGGCCCCTGATGATCCGCGGCGAGTTCCCGCCGCAGATGAAGCTCGACCTCTTCATGAAGGACCTGCACCTCATCCAGGACGCGGCGAAAGCGGCGGGCGCGCCGCTGCCGCTGACCGACATCGCCGAGCGCCTCTACGCGGCCGCGCTG
>Ga0066710_100000381_pt1 | contig 25965 bp, 22 predicted proteins | sample GraSoiAngelo_159_FD_79666 | JGI IMG/M metagenome (GOLD analysis project Ga0066710, IMG submission 79666) | Grasslands soil microbial communities from the Angelo Coastal Reserve, California, USA - 14_1009_16_40cm | ecosystem: Environmental > Terrestrial > Soil > Grasslands | place: USA... | reverse complement strand
CGGCGTAGACCCTGCCGTCCCTCATCGTGCCGTGGCTTTTCCGTCCCCCAGCAATCGCCATCCCGCCGCTAAGGGAGCCTACGCCTCTGAGGCCGATCACCTCCACGGGCGTGTTGCTGTCGGTGTTTGTCCCGTTGCCCAATTGCCCGTAAATGTTGTACCCCCAGGCCCAGACCGTGCCGTCGCTCTTCAGCGCCAGACCGTGCAGCTCGCCTCCGGCAATAGCCGTCACGCCGCTGAGCCCGCTCACCTGCATGGGCGTGTTGCTGGCCGTGTTTGTCCCGTTGCCCAATTCTCCGAAAGAGTTGTCTCCCCAGGCCGATACTGTGCCTTGACCCCGCGCCGACTGGCACAAGCAAAACAGTGCAATGACGGAACACGCGATGGTCCGAAGAGGTTGCATTATGGTTCCCCTCTCTTTTTATCTTATCGAAGACCGGTCACTGCCCGCCCCCGGCTAGGCGGAGTTTGGCTTTGTCCGATTTTTCGGAGCCGACCTACAGTGAAGGGCCTGACCTCGTTGGGGCTCTCAGGCTACCCGCACTCGCGCATTGAGATGTCTCGCGATGCGGATGCTGGTCGCCGGCAAAAGTACTTTCTTCTCGGTCCCTCGGCCTGCGCACAAGGGATTGCTTTTTCGCAATTGGCAACTGGGGAACAGGCAGTCGGTCGGCAGAGAAATTTGCACTATGCGAGCCGATGCCGCGAATAGTCTCGCCCTAGGGCGTGAAAGTCAACCAAAAAATGACTTAACCTGGACGAGCCATACTGTCGCGCACGCTCCGGTATTGAACTGATACTTCTCAAAGAGAGGCTCCTTCAGTGGGGACACGACACAACTTGGTTGGGCCCGGAATGGCGCCGAGAGATTTGCCGTAATATAGGTAAGCAAATCTTAGTTGTCAACAAACAATCATCCTAAGTCTCTCTACGTGCAAAAGATTTCGAGTCTCATTCGACGATGATGCGGTCGGGCGCGTGGCAGACCTCTAACGCCCCCGGGGTTGCCGCACCCTTTGTGGCTTCAAAGGGTGCGCATTTTGCTTTTTTCCTGCTTGCCTCGCCTCCGCGGGAACCGTTCACCCCGCCCAATTGCCGTTCAACCCTCAATTTCGACAGTTCCCTGCACATCACTTGACCAATCCCTATCGGCATGCTATCCTTCCCCGTGTCTGCCGATCAAAACTCCCGCCGCCCCGCTCTTCAAAATCCCTCAAGAAAAGTCTGTGCATCTAACCCCAGTCTTTTCAAGCGGTTCCGCACTCTTGCGCGCAACGGAGCACTCGCAACCCCTTTGCAATCAATCGTTTCCGCACTCTTTCCCATGCAACGGCGGGGGTACCCTTTCATCTCTACCCACACTCGTCCACCATCGACTTTCTATAAGTTCTTTAGAATCACCACTTGCAAAAGTGGTTCAAAACAAACGACTTTATCTACCTTTAAAATCAACACTTACGAAAAAACGGGGGGGGAGGGGGGTGGGTCTTTTTTTTTCCTTACTTCGTTACTTCTTTACTTCCTTGCTTCATTCTTCGCTGCCCATTCGGCGTTTACCGCCGCCCCAATGATCCCCATCTCATCCGACGTGGGGATCACTTCAAACCGGCTGCCCTGCAGCGGGCTCATTTTCACCATCTCATGAACAAATCTGTCCAGCATTCCGGTATCGATAAACTTTGTGTCCGGTCCCGTAATGAAGAAAGTCCCAGGCCCTTCCATATGAATACTTGTCGCAGTGGCCGCCGCCAGCGCACGGTGGCACAACATGACAAACTCCGAGCACCGCGTATCTCCCGCGCGCGCATTTTCAAACACTTCTTCCGGCTCCAGATCCAGGAAGCGCATGCGCATCGACCGACGGCCGAGGATTCCTTCCAGATGCCCTCGTCCACCGCATCCGCAGAAATTCTCTTTCGGGTCGAGCGTAACCACCGAGTGTCCGCCCTCCCACACTCCTTCGCTCGATGGATAGCGCCCAAACCCTATGCCGTTTCCCAGCGTCCACACACGCGTGAGCTGGTTCAGTTTGCCCTGCGTTGCCGCGATTCCCGCGGCCATGGCGTCGGCGTCGTTGAACACGCGCACGGGAACTCCCGCGGCTTTCCCGCCCAGCGAAGAGGACAATGCCGCTTGCAACGCGAATCCCTTCACCTGCTGCAGGTTGGGAGATTCTTCCACGATCCCGCTGCGGATAATTCCCGGAAACCCGATCCCGATGGCTTCGATCTTTTCCTTCCCCGCAACCTTTTCCACCTGTCCCCGGATGCAGTCCGCAATCCCATCCAAGGGCATCGACTGCAGTGGATCGAGCGACTGCACCGTCTCCGGGAAAATGTTCAGCGGGCCCAAGACCTTGCTGCCTTCCACCAGACCCGCCGCGATATGTTCCATCACCAAAACGCCCACTGTCCTGCGCATCATGTTCCTGCCAATCTTGGCGATCAAAATTCGCCGAAATCATTTCCCCTTTGGCCCGTCAGCCCCTAACCAGTTTGTTGATCCCGTTGAACGCAGCGGCCTTGTAGCATTCCGCCAGCGTCGGATAATTGAAAACCGTGTCCACGAAATATTCCACCGTACCCTTCAGCGCGAACACCGCCTGCCCGATGTGCAGCAATTCCGAGGCGCCTTCGCCAATGATGTGCACGCCGAGCAGTTCCTTGGACGCCGGATCGAAGAGCAACTTCAGCCTTCCCGTGGTGTCGCCGCGAATCTGCCCACGCGCAATTTCGCGGAAATACGCCATCCCGACTTCGTACGGAACGCCCTCGTCCGTGAGCTGCTCTTCGGTCTTTCCGATAAACGAAATTTCCGGAATGGTGTAAATCCCATATGGATAATTCGCCCGGTTGGAATGGATCGGCATTCCGAACGCTTTCGCGGCGGCGATGCGTCCCTGTTCCATGGAAACCGAGCCGAGGCTCGGAAATCCGATCAAGTCTCCCACCGCAAAGATATGCGGCTGCTTCGTCCGGTACTCTTCGTCCACGGGAATGCGTCCCCGCGCGTCCGCCTCCAAGCCGCCGGCGGCAAGATTCAATTCATCCACGTTGCCCTGCCGGCCCACGGCATACAGCAGCGCCTCGCCGGAAATCTTTTTCTTGCTTTTCAGATTCGCCACAACGGTGTGATCCGGAGTCTCTTCCACGCTTTCGACTTCTTCGTTCAGCCGCAGCGTCACGCGCCGGTCCCGCAAGTGGTAACAAAGCGCCTCGACCATCTCCGCATCCGCAAATTCCAGCAGCCGTGGGCGTTTCTCGATCAGCGTTACGCGCACTCCCAGCGTGGCAAACATGCAGGTGTACTCGACGCCGATCACTCCGCCACCCACCACGATCATGGTCTTGGGAATCGCCGGCATCTTCAGGATTTGGTCGCTGTTGATAATCGTCCGGTTGTTGAACGGCACCAGCGGGGATTCAGCAGGTTTGGTGCCCGTCGCCAGGATAATGTGGTCCGCTACAAATTCAGACTGTCCGCGCGAGTTCGCCACTTGAACGCGGTGAGGATCGGCAAAGCTCGCAATTCCCGTCACGACTTCGATGCCGTTCCGCGAAAGCTGTGCGCGAATCACGTCAATTTCCGTCTTGATGACATTGAGCGCGCGAAAGGAAAGATCGGCCATGGTGATCGGTTCCTTCACGCGGTAGTTCACGCCGTAGATGCTCTGATATTGATACCCGGAAAGGTGCAGAACTGCTTCACGGATGGTCTTGCTGGGAATGGTCCCGGTATTGATCGCCGTTCCGCCGACCACTTCGAGCTTCTCGATCAACGCGGCCCGCTTCCCGAATTTCGACGCTTGAATCGCTGCGCGCTGCCCCGCGGGCCCGGAACCAACGACGATGAGATCGTACTTTTCCATGGTTCGCGGCGGGAGTATACCATTGTCGCATTACTCGCCGCTCTCCTGTCTGGCTCGCTCCTTGCCGCATCACCCGCCGCTTTTTCCCGGCAGCCCTCCCCTGGTTACTTTCCTCATCGCTCTGTGGGCAGGCCTGCCCCATTTTCTTTTGTGCGGACATCGCTTGACGCGGCCGCAGCGCTCTGCCATCATTCTGAAAATTCGTTCGTTGCAGCTCCGGGCTAAAGCCCGGGAGTATTCGGGGGGAGCGATCGGCTTGCGGGTTTCCATTCTGGCGTCCGGCAGCTCGGGCAACATCCCCCTGCTCGAGACCGAGCGCACCCGCCTCCTCGTGGATGCGGGATTAGGCAAACGGGAAACGCTGGCCCGCCTCGCCGCTGTCGAAAAAACTGTCGAGCGTCTCGACGGCATCCTCATCACGCACGAGCACACCGATCATTGCAACGGATTGCCGCAAATGCTGGGCCTGTGGAAAGCACCGCTCTACGTGACCGAGCCCACCCTGGATGCCATGCAATGCATCCTTCCAGAAACATTTGGAAAACGCCTCCGGGGCGTGGAGACCATTCATGCGGGGCAGCATTTCGCGGTTGGCGACATTGACGTGCATGCTTTCGCCATCCCCCACGACGCTGCCGATCCCATCGCTTTCACGTTTCGCACCAACGGCGCCAAGCTCGCCATCGTCACCGACCTCGGCTACATGCCTGCACTGGCAAAAGTACATCTTCGCGGCGCGGACTGCTTGGTCCTTGAATCCAATCACGATCTCGACATGCTGAAAGTGGGACCTTACCCCTGGGTGGTCAAGCAGCGCATTCTCAGCCGCACCGGCCATCTCTCGAATCACGCGGTCAGTGAATATCTCTCTGATCCGGACGGCTTCGATGCTATGGCGCGCTACCTCGTGCTCGCACACCTCTCGGAGGAGAACAACAATCCATTCACCGCCGAAATTTCCGCCCAGGAAGCGTTGAGCCGGCGGCCGGCAGAATGCGCCTTCCGCGGTGAACTTCTCGTCGCTTCGCAGCACGTTCCGCTCCAGCCCCTGGAGCTCTAGCATTTTCTTGAATGCGAGGATCTTCTCCGATAGCCTTATTGAGTCAGCACCTTTTCGAAGAACTGGAGCGCGCGGGGATCGTTGGATTGGCCGAGCCAGAACATGGCTTGCTTGCGCACCTCGGGGTTGCGGTTGGTCTGCGCCACTTCTATCAATTTCGGCACGCCTTCGTCCTTCGGCAACTGGCTCAGCGCAAAAACCGCTTTTTTCTTCACGTCCTTGTCGGGATCGTTTTCGATGGCGCCGGAAATTGCGCTGACCGCTTTCTTGCCGGCTTTTTGCGCCAGCCAGAAAAGCGCCTGGCCGCGCACGTGCGAGCTGGCGTCGTCATGCGCCATTCGAATCATTTCCTCGACCGCGCCGGATTCATGGCTCACAGACAACGCAAATGTAACGTGCGCGCGCACGTCCGAACTCGGATCGGTCTTTGCCATGTGCTGCAAGGCCAGCAGTCCGGTTTTTCCGCGTGCCGCGCCCAGCCAAAAGGCTGCCTGCCTCCGCAGTCCTTCGCGCTGGTCCGGCTTCACAAACGATTCGAACGCCCGGTCCGCAGCGGCGTCCGCATGGAGCGCAATGGCCGTCAATGCGCCATGGCCCAAGCCGTGGTCGCCATGAGCTTCGAAATCGGCGGCGCGCACAACCGTTTCTAGCAATGCCACGCTCTCTGCCAGTTTCACTCCTGTGAGCCAGACAAACGGCAGGCCTCCCGCATCGAGCGTACAATCTTGCGAAGCCACGCGGATGCGGTTCACTTGTTTGGCCTCCAGGCGAAAGAGCACCACGAGGTGGTGCGCGCCTTCGAGCTTCACGACTCTCGGCGCGGACGTTGTGCCACCGCCGTCACTATGCTCTTTTTCGAGACGGCAAGTTCCACAGCCTCCCCCGTCGGTGTAGTTTCCACAGCAGACACTTCGCTCACCGGCAATTTCCTCGACGCCGTAGCCGACCCATTGCGGCCTGTCGGCCTTGCCAGTCAATTCGCGAAAAGTTGCCGCGAGGCTAGTTACGACAGCCTGAGTCTCAACCTTGGCGTTTTCGATGCGCGGCATTTCGGCCGGTGCCATTGTTGTGGCAGTGCTCGCCTGCCAAGCCGCTGTTCCGGCGGCTCCGCCTTTCGCCAGTTGCGCCACGGCGCAACTGATGCCCATCACGATCATTGCCAAACCAAGGATTCTCTTCGGAGCCGAATCGTTCTGCCAGCTCTTCATCGCGCACCTCACTTCTGCAGAATTTCCATCAGGTAATCGGTCGCTTCTTTCGAATGCATCAGGGAAAGTTTTTGGACCGCCGCCTTCCTGAGTTCCTGGTTTTTTTCATTCCGCGCAATGGCGACAAGGGCGGAAGCATTTCCTTGCAAGAAATAGGCGTTCAGCACTTCTTCCTTCACGCCGTGGTCCGTTTCCTTGCTGTAGATGGTTTGCAGCGCTTTGGCCGAATCGTCCGAGTGGACGAGCCCGAGGTTGCGAATCGCCGTACGGCGCAAGTCCGGGTCCTTTTCTCCTTGCGCAGCGTCCACGAGACGCTTGGCATCGCCCGCCAGGAAGAAGGCTTGCAGAATCTCCCGGCGGATTTCCGGGGAACTCTCGGTTTGGTAGAGCTGCTCGAGCTCGCTCGTGCCGTGGACGAGCCCCAACTGGCGGATGGCCTCCCGACGTACGGATTCGTCCTTCTCACTCTTCGCGGCAGCGAAGATCCGTTCGCGGTCGCCACTAATCATGTAGCTTCGGAGAATAGCGCGCCTCACCGAGGCATCGCCGCTCGAAGCATAGATGTCAGCGAGGGTTTTGTGGGACTCGGGGCCGCCGAACAGGCCCAAATACTCGACGGCTTTGCGTTGCAGATCCGGATTGCTCTGGCCTTTGGCGATCCTGGCGATAATTTCGCGTCCTTGCGGGGAACCGCTCTGCGCCAGAACAAAAAGCGCCTTTGATTTTTCCTTTGGCGAAGCGGAACCGTTGAGGACTTTTTCAAGCAGCGGCATGGCGCGTTCGGGTTCGCTGTTTATCAGTCCTTGGATGGCCAGCATCTTCAAGTCATCGTCGTTCTGATTCTCGGGGTGCACTGCTGGTCCGGTGCCTTGTCGCACTTCGATTTCCAGAGCTTCGGCGTCTTTTTTCCAGCGGCTCTGTGCGTATTTGGTCTTGAGTTCCGCAATCGTGGCGAGTGCAGCGGCTTTCTTGCCCAGGCGATTCTGTGCATAAGCCTTCCAGTACAGCGCTGCGTCTGTTTGCGGGCCGTTCATCTGGGCAAGCTGATCGAATTTTACTTCGGCCCTGTCGTAACGGTCGTCATCGAGCGCTTCGCGACCTTCGTCGTACAACTCCTCGAGCCGTTCGATTTTCTCCTGTTCCCTTTCGCGAGCTTCCTCTTGGCGTTCGCGGCGTTCCTGCTCTTTCTCCTGAGCATCCTGGGGATCCTGGAGAAAAGTCGTGGCGGGGAGTCTGCTCGCTATGACACGGGCCGCTCTCGCGCGCACGGGGGAGATCAACAGAGCCGCGACGGCGATCCAAACGAGGCTGGTTCGATGCACTGCATTTCGACTGGTCATACTTTATTCCTTTCCTTCTGCGGAGAGTTGTTCTGCGCCGGAGCAGGATTCGTGGCCTTCTGCCGTTCCTGCAGGTCCTTGCTGACCACCCGAACTTTGAACAGAATTCCTTGCGCCTCGATCTTCTGGCGTATTTTTTCCAGTTGTGCCGGCGTGACATTGTCAGGGCTGTGAGCGACATCGAGCAGCACGCGCTCCAGGTCGTCGAGCACATTGGCGAGCCCGGTATCTCCCTCTTGCAATGCGGTTTGCCGGTACAGCCGATTTTCTTCCAACAAGTCTTCCGCGCGGCGCTGCTCCGACGCGATGTTGACGTGCTTTTGCGCGGGATCGATGGGTTCGGCGTTGGAAAGCTCGACCAGCATCATCTCCGAGCGGCCCAGATGCTCGCCCACGGCAACGACCAGCACGCGCTCCCGCACTTGCTCTTTATTTGCGATGACGTCCGGCGTTCGGTCGTGTCTCGAAATCCGCCCTGCAAGAAACGCTGCAACCAGCAGCGCCGCGATCGCTCCGACGGCCACGAGTTGCTTTGGTTCGAACCACGTCTGCCACCACCGCACACGCTTCTCCGGCAAACGCGGAGCAATGTGCTGCCACACGCGCCGGCCATAATCGTCACCCGGATCGGGCACGGGCAGTGTATCCAGAGCCGCGAGCACGGCTTCGATTTTCTCGAGCTCCGCGCGGCACTCTTCACAAGCTGCGAGGTGCTCGGCAATTCCTGCACGCTCGGCGGCCACTCCTTCGCGATAGGCGATCAGTTCTTCTTCGGTCATGTGTTTCATGGCTCTGTTCCCATGGCTCTGGCCTGCGTTCCTCTGCCCACAAAGGGCTGCAACGCCAGGCGCAATTTCTGCACCGCGCGAAAAACGGTGTTCTTCGCCGCGCCTGAATTCGATTTCAGGACTGCGGCAATCTCTTCGATCCCGCAGCCTTCCCAATGGCGCATCACGAAGGCCGTCCTTTCCGAATCGGAGAGGGCTGCGAGCGCAATCTCCATCTGCTTCCGGAGCTCGAGGCTCTGCGTCAGACGTTCAGGCGTTGGCGCCGCATCCTGAACCAGGCTCACGGGATCGCTTTCCATGCCCTCTTCTCCGGCTGCGGGCTCGACTTTTCTCGCTTCTTCCTTTTTTCTCTGGCGCATGCGGTCAATCGCATAATTCGCGGCGATACGGTAGACCCAGGTGCCGAAATTGGCCCGCGCGGCGAACTGTCCGAGTTTTTGGTACGCGCGCAAGAAAGCCTCCTGGACGACTTCTTCGGCGTCGTGCTGGTTCCTGGTCATGCGGTAGGCCAGCCGGAAGACATGATGGCTATGCCGCTCGACGAGAATGCGGTAGGCGTCGCGTTCCCCCGCGAGCGTGCGCTTGACAGCGACGGCGTCGCTCTCTGCAACGGACTGGGCGCTCTCGACGCTCGGCTGCATTCGAATCATTAGACAGAAATCCGCCCTTGCGGTTAGGTTAGGCTAAGAGCCTTAGGTACCAACAAGATAGCGCAAACTGGCCGATTCGAATGGTACTCCCGGAGGCGGAGGGAGTTCCGCTGCCGGCATCCATTCGCCGGCCTTATCTGCGGTATCATGGGGAGGGATGATCTGAGCCGGCGTCTTCTTGCTTGAGTCTTAGGAGAAGGAAGTGATTCCACGCTACACGCGCCAGGAGATGGGCCACGTCTGGAGCGATGCCAACAAGTTCGCCAAGTGGCTCGAGGTAGAGATTGCCGCGGCGGAAACGCTCGCGGAAGCAGGGCAGGTGCCGAAGGAAGCGGCGGCCGCCATTCGAACGCGCGCCAAGATCGATGTCGCACGGATTCAGGAGCTCGAGGCTCGCGTGAAGCACGATGTCATCGCGTTTACGATGGCCGTGGGGGAATCGATTGGCGATCCAGCGGCCGCGCGCTGGCTGCATTACGGCATGACCTCGAATGATGTAGTCGATACGGCGCAGGCTCTACAGGTTCGCGAGGCATCGAAATTTATCGAACGGGACCTGGTGATGTTTGGAGAAATTCTTGATTTGCGGGCGCACGAATTCCGCCATACGCCGCAAATCGGCCGCACGCACGGCATTCACGCCGAACCCATCACGTTCGGGCTGAAAATCGCCAACTGGTTCGCGGAAAACCAGCGCAACATCGCGCGTTTCCGCGATGCGGCAGCGCAAATGGCGGTAGGAAAAATTTCCGGCGCGGTGGGCAACGCCTCGCATCTAGGCCCGGAAATAGAGGGGCGCATTTGCAAGCGGCTGGGACTCGCGGCGGCACCCGTAGCTTCACAAGTGATTCAGCGCGACCGTCATGCGCAATATCTCAGCTCGCTGGCGCTGATTGCCGCGTCGCTGGAGAAAATCGCGCTGGAAATTCGCCACTTGCAGCGGACCGAAGTCCGGGAAGCCGAAGAGCCGTTTGGGGGCGAGCAGCGCGGCAGCTCCGCCATGCCGCACAAACGCAATCCCGTATCGTGCGAGCAGATCTGCGGATTGGCACGCCTGGTGCGATCGAATATGCTCGCGGCGTTCGAAAACGTGGGCCTGTGGCACGAGCGCGACATTTCGCACAGCTCGGTCGAGCGCGTGATTCTTCCCGATTCCACGATTCTTGTGGATTACATGCTTTCGAAAATGATCACCATCGTCGGCGAGATGCGCGTCTTCCCGGAGCGCATGCTGCGCAACCTGGAGTCCACGCACGGCCTGGTCTTCTCGGGACAGTTGCTGCAGGACCTGGTGGAAAGGGGCATGCCGCGCGACGATGCTTACAAGGCGGTACAGGAAAACGCCATGGCAGCGTGGGAATCGGATACCAGTTTCCGGGAGCGCGTTGCCGCCGATCCGCGCATTGCGAAGTATCTGGATTCGAAAGCGCTGGCTCGCACGTTCGATCTGCAGCGGCAGCTTCGTTTCGTGGACGCCATCTTCGATCGTGTATTTGGGCCACATCCCGCCGGGGAAAAATCGGCGGCGGGCTTCGCAGCCAAGCATTAATTCCGGTGCAGAAAGCCTGCCCGCCGCAGAGGTAACAGAAAAAATATGGCGCAGAATTCGGCGCGGGAAATAAAAAGCGCCCCGACCATGGCCGGGGCGCCCTTCAGCCTCGTCTAACTCCGGCTTGCGCAGAAATTAGCTGCGGAGGCGGAAATCTAAAACCTAAAGCTATTCGACGCGCTGCACGTAACGTGCTTCTGAAGTGTCCACCTTGATGCGGTCGCCTGTATTCACAAATGGCGGAACCTGGACGACCAAGCCGGTTTCCAGAGTGGCCGGCTTCATGACCGCGCTGGCAGTGGCCTTCTGCAACGTTGGTTCGGTCTGCATGACCTTCAACTCCATGGTGTCCGGCAGGGCCAGACCGATGGGCTTGTCCTCAAAAAACTCGACCCTCACGACGGTGTTGGGAATGAGGTAGTAGACGGTCTCGCCGAGCTGCTCGCGCGTGAGGTGCATCTGCTCGTAGGTTTGCGTGTTCATGAAGTGGTAGTCGTTGCCCTCGTGATAGAGGTACTCGAACTCGACTTCATCTAGAATGGCACGCTCGACGAATTCCTCGGCGCGGAAGCGGTAGTCGATAATCGCGCCGGTCTTGAGATTCTTCATGCGCGTTTGCATGGAGCCGCGCTTGTTACCGGGCGTGCGGTGTTCCGTGCTGAAGACGGTGAAAAGCTGGCCCTCATGCTGGATGACCATGCCGGGGCGAAGTTGTGTGGCCTTGACGCTGCTCATATGCTCCCTAAGAGGTTCGATTTCGAAAATTCAGGCGGGCCAGAAATGTGGCCGCATCCGGAATGAGTCGAGGCACGCCGGGGAGAAACCTACTCCCAGCGCGAAGCAACAGTATAAATGGCCGCATTCCAAGTGGTCAATCAGGCTCCTCTTGCCGATGCGCGGGCACACAAAAGCGAGAACGGACGGGCCCTAGCGTTCCGCGGGCTTGGGCATTTCGGAGTAGTGGACGTGAACCAACACCCAGCCCCGGGAATTGTCCTTCCAATAGATCTGCGTCTCGCGGCCGTCGGTCGTCACCGGCGACCCGTTGCTTCTCAACTTGGCGTCGAAGTGCCAGAAGAACTCAGCCCAACCGGCGTTAGCGTCCACGTGGATCGTTACATCGCGAACGCTCAGTTTGCGCTCCGAAAAAGCGTCCCGCATCATCCGCTGATAGACGTTGTGCTTGATCTCTTCCCAGCCGTGCTGATGACCAAGAGGATTGATGAAGGAAACATCGGGTGAGTCCGACCAAATCTGGGCCGCGAGGACAGTGTCGGCGTCGCTTACGGATTTCGCATATTTCGCAATCAGACTCTGAATCGCACTGCTCTCCTCGTTGGTGTCCGTGGGTGGCAGGTTTTCACGGGTCAAGCTCTTCTCGGCGCCGGCGCGCTGTTTGGTGGCAGCGGCCATGATCTTTTCGATTTCGTCGGGATCGCGCGGGAGGCGCTCGCTGAGAAGCTGGTAGCCGGATTCGGTGATGAGAATGTCGTCTTCGATGCGCACACCGAGATTTTCTTCAGGTATGTAAATACCCGGCTCGATGGTGATGACCATTCCCGGCTGCAATGGGGCGCAGTATTCGCCAGGGTCGTGAACATTGAGGCCGATGTGATGCCCGAGACCGTGAATGAAATATTGGCCCAGCGGTTTGCCCTGGCGATCTTTTCCATGAGAGTTGATGTAGTCGCGGGCGATATTCGCCAGCCCGTCTTTCTTGTCTTTGCAGGAGAAATGGGCGTCGGGCTTGATGGCCGCAAGGGCGGCATTTTGCGCGCCTAGAACGATGTCGTAGATTTCGCGCTGGCGAGGCGTGAACTTGCCGTTGGCGGGCAACGTGCGCGTGATATCGGCAGAGTAGCCGGAGTACTGCGAGCCAACATCAAGAACGACGATATCGCCATCCTCGATTTTGCGAGACAGCTTATCGTAGTGCAGCGCGGTAGAGTTTGGCCCTGCGCCGACAATGGGTGCATACCCTTCGGCTTCGGAGCCACCCATGGCGTGTACTTCCACCATTTTTGCGGCGACCTGATATTCGTAAAGGCTGGGGCGCATCATTTTCATCGCTTCGAGGTGGGAATCGACGGAGAGATCGATGGCCCTCTTGAGAAAAGCAAGTTCACCGGGGGATTTGATCTGGCGCAGCGCGGCAATCTGCGCGCGAATATCTTTAAGCTTGAACTGCGGCGCAGCAAGCTGAAGCCAATCGACAACGGCTTTTTCGTGCGGGTAACCGCCAAGTTCTTTTTCGTAGGGAAGAATTGTGTAGAACGAGGAATAGAGCGTGGCGAGTTTCTCGACCGTAGCGCGCATCTCGGCGAAGGGCTTCACGCTGGCAAACCCGGTGCGAGCTTCAATATCGGGATCCGAGGGCGACATGCGGACACCGTTCCATTTTTCTTTGCCCGGATCTTTGGGCGGAAGAAAGAGGATTTCGCGCGGGCCGTCCCATGGGGCGATTGCCATCGTACCTTGACTGCTTTGAAGTGACGGAAAGAGGATCAGGCCAGCGCCTTCTTCGTTGTGGCCCGTCAAATAATAGAAATTTTCTTCTTGTGCGAAAACGTAAGCTTCCGAAATCTCTTCGCGGCCGGTGAAGCCCCAGAGGACGATGGGCGCGTCCACTTGAGAGGCGAGCTTGACGCGGCGCTCGCCATAGACACTGTTGGGTTCGCGCTCGCGACGCTGCTGAGCTTGCGTGCGCTGCGTGAGGCAGATCAAAAACAAAATCGCCAGAGAGGCTAGCGTGCGAGCTGCCGCTCTCGAAAGCGCCGCTACGTTTAAGCTGCATCGGCCGTGCGACCGTACCCAATTCAGGCGACCACTCATTCCTTCACCTCGGAACCACGGATTTGTGTTGGCTCCCACAGGGCATGCGGGATTGCGACCTGCCACGAGCGGGCAGGCGCGCGTTACTTGCGGCCGAGTGATTGTATCCGAAGGGGACGTTCATACACAGAGGAACGATGTTTGATCACCCGCCGCAGCCTCTTGCGGAAACAGGTGCCCAGACTGGAGACGGAGCAGGCGACTCGCCGCTCAGGATCGGAAGAATTCCACAAGCATTTGGGAAACTTTGGCTGACTCTTCGTGCTGGAGCCAGTGAGTGGCGTCGGCGAATGTGAACAGCTCTGCGTTGGTGGAATAACGCAGGCTTTCGTGAGCCATTTCCGAGAGAAGAAAGGCGTCGCGCTCGCCCCAGAGGATGCGCGTGGGAACGCGGACGGTGCGGTCGGGGAATTTCACGCGATGACGGAAGAGCGCGCGATACCAGTTGATCATGCCGGTGAGCGCCCCTGGTTGCGACCACGCGGCACGATATTGGGCGAGTTCGTCGGGCGAGAATGTGCCGGGCCGGCTGGAGCGAAGAAGAGCGCGCGTGCCGATGTGAAAATGGAAGGCGGAGAAAATTGCCTCCGGCAACCAAGGAAGCTGGAAGAAAAACATGTACCAACTTCGCAGCATCTGCCGAGGGCGGGTTGACAGGAATCGGCGCATGACGGAGGGGTGCGGAACATTGAGGACGGCGAGTTTGGCGATGCGCTGCGGGTGGAGGAGCGTTGCACTCCAGGCGACGGCGGCGCCCCAATCGTGACCGGCGACAAAGATTTTCTGCTGGCCGAGCTGGTCGGCGATGGCGATGACATCCGAAACGAGTTCGGTTAATGCGTACGAAGCAACGCCGCGCGGTTTGCCGCTGAGGTTATAACCGCGCTGGTCGGGCACGATGACGCGAAAGCCTGCGGCTGCGAGCGGCTCAATCTGTTTGTGCCATCCGTACCAAAATTCAGGAAAGCCGTGAAGCAGTACGACCACGGGGCCGTCCTTGGGGCCGTTGGCAACGGCGTGCAGCTGCACTGGGCCGTTTTGAAAGAATATGGTTTCCAAGGGACTTGGCCTCGCGGGAGATTCTACCTGCTAAAACGAGGTTTTTCCGAGTCGACTCCTTTCTTGGCGTGCGCGCTGGAATGGCAGTCCAGGCATTGCTGGCCCGCTCCGGAGACCGCAGGTGCTTGAGCGTGGCTGATCGTGGAAATGAATGCCAAGAACAAAAAAGCAGCAAAGATGCGGAATCCCAAGAGATTGCAATCTTCCCATTCCGTGCAAATACGCGCACGGAAAGGGAAAGGTTAGAACCCCGGGGCGCCGGAGGCGGCCGGGCGCATCTCGGGAGCGTTGACGCCGAAGCGTAGATGGGCGAAGTAGGTTTGGCCGAGTGACATGAAGCCGGTATAGAGATAACCCCATACGAACAGCAGAAGGAACGGAACCGTGGCGTAGTTTTCGTTGGCGATGGCGTAGACGATGGTCAGCGAGAAGTACAGGCCGAGCAAAACTTCCGCGTAAGGCATCCAGCCCGCTTTGTTTTTGTAAGATTTCTTCGCGAACGTGCCCTTCTTGCCTTCGATTTTGAATTTCGGCGTGCGCGCGAATTCGCTCTTCTTCCCCAAGAGGGCTTCGATCACTGCTTGCGCGTTGCGCACGGAAATGCCGATGCCTGTGGCCATGACGAACGGCATGTAGAGAAACGTGCGCCACCAGGTTTTGGGCCGAAGCTCTCTTTGCGCGACAAGATAGAAGCTGGAGATCGAGCAGGTGGAGGCAAGGAAGAGCGGCAGGTCAATGACCAGCATTTGAAACCAGCCCTGATAAAAACGCACGATCATCGCGGGAAGCAGCATGGTCGAGAGCAGAACCATGAGCGGATAGCTGATGTTAGCAGTCAGGTGGAAAAAGGCTTCTGTTTTGACGTGCCACGCCACATCGGACTTGAATACTTTAGGGAGGATTTTCTTGGCCGTTTGCATCAGGCCCTTGGCCCAGCGCGCTTGCTGGGCTTTGAAGCCGTTCATGTCCACGGGCAGCTCGGAGGCACATTCGATTTGCGGGAGATAGAGGAATTTCCAGCCTTTGAGCTGTGCACGATAAGAAAGATCCGTGTCTTCCGTGAGCGTGTCGTGCTCCCACCCGCCAGCATCTTCAATGGCCTTTCGGCGCCACACGCCCGCGGTGCCATTGAAATTGAAAAACGTGCCGCGGCGGGAACGCGCGCCATGTTCGACGACGAAATGGCCGTCGAGAAGAATAGTTTCGACGTTGGTGAGCAGCGAGTAGTCGCTGTTGAGATAGGTCCAGCGCGTCTGCACCATGCCGATCTTGTCGCCGCCGTCGGGATTCAGGAAATAGGGGATAATGCGGCGGAGAAAATCCGGTTCGGGGATAAAGTCGGCGTCGAAGATGGCGATGAATTCGCCCTTTGCGGTTTTCAAGCCGTTTTCGAGCGCGCCCGCTTTGTAGCCTTCGCGATTAGTGCGGTGAATGTACACAATGGGCATGCCCTGGGCGGCGTGGCGCTCGACGCAGGCGCGAGCGACGTCGCAGGTTTCATCCGTGGAATCGTCGAGTACCTGAACGTCGAGCAGCTCAGGCGGGTAGTCGAAGCGCGAGACGGCTTCGACGAGGCGCTCGATCACGTAGCGTTCATTGAAAATGGGCAACTGAATCGTGACGCGAGGCCAGTGGGTGACCGGGGGAGGTGGCGGGGGGACGTTCTTGGAGTACATGAAATAGTCGTAGACCAGCCAGTAGCGATGCAGGCCGTACATCGCCAATACGAGAAGGACAAGGAAGTAGGGAATCATCATCGCCAGGTCGAAGGCGTTGGCGTGGTAAATGCCGGAGAAAGTCCCATCGGTGATCTTGTGCCAATAATGGCTGATCGGATTCTGCTGCGCGAGATAAACCGAGAGTGAAAGGGCAATGTGCACGATGAGAAATGATTCCGTAATGCGACAGGGCTTCTCTGAGACAAAGCTCAATTATAAGGCATAATCCCACACGACAATGGGTCCGAGTTAAGTTGCCGAGAGCCCGCGGTCCTCCCGGCTGCTGACTCGAGGCATCAGGGGATGAGGGCGATTTTTCCAGCGGCGCCGGGCTCGAGAATTTCCTTGTGCGCACGAGCAGCTTCCGCCAAGGGCAGCTCTTTACCAACCACGGGGCGCAGCGTGCCATTTTCGAGGCCTGCAATCAGGCCGGCGTGGATGTCCGCTTCCTCCGCAAGCGTAATCCCCCAGAGCGTGAAAGCACGAATCGAACCGCGGCGGGCCATGAGCTCGCGAGCATTGATAGTGACTTCTCCGCGGTTGCCAATCACGATGACACGGCCGTGAATCGCCAGAAGTTTCAGGTCGTGCGCGAGATTCACATTGGCAAGCATTTCCAGAATGAGGTCCACGCCGCGCCCGCCAGTCGCCTTCATAATTTCTTCCTGGTAGCCCGCCTTACTATGATCGAAAACCTGGTGAGCGCCTTCGCGCTTCACGAGCTCGAGGCCCTTTTGAGTTCCCGCGGTGCCAAGAACCGTGAGCCCTATGGCGCGGGCCATCTGAACGGCCGCCGTGCCCACGCCGCCGCTTGCCCCATGCACTAAGACAGCCTCCGAAGCGTGCGCTTTCGCGGAATGAAACAGCGCATGATATGCAGTCCCGTACGGAACCCAAACGCCCGCGCCCTGGCTGAAGTTGACTTTCGCCGGAAGCGAATGCACCTGCTCTTCCAGCGCCAATGCATACTCCGCGTAAGCGCCCGTGACGGTTTTCGCGGTGTAGACGCGGTCGCCCGGTTTCACTTTCTTGACGCCTTCGCCGATCGCTTCAATCACCCCGGCGGCATCCGACCCGGGAGTGTAAGGAAGCGCAGGCTTTTGCGCATACGTGCCGGCGCGCATGTAAGTGTCGTAGGGATTCACGCCAGCCGCATGAACGCCCACCAGCACCTGCCCGGCAGCAGGCTTCGGTGTGGGGACTTCTTCGAGTTTCAGCACTTCCGGACCGCCAAATTGACGAACGAGGATGGCTTTCATTTTTTGTCTCCGATAATTTCGTCAGTGTTGCGGTAAGCGCAGAAAGCACATCAAAAAAAAAATCAGAAATGATCCTCGACGCCAATCGCCGCCGCTTCCTTCTCCACAAGTCCCGCGGAGCGGCCCCACGCCGTTGTTTGCCAATTGTCTGTTCGCCGCTTGCCAGGAATCCATGGTGGAAGAGACAGATTCAGGTACTCCGCGAGAGCGAAGAGGTATGGCTCGTACATGTTACGCAATTCCGCGAGTCGGCCATCGGCTTCCTCATTGAGATGCAGCTTCAAGCCGTGCTGGGCGAGGGTGTCGCGAATGCGGCGCAGATCCTCGGCAGTGAGGCGATTATGGGGAAGCGCGCGCGGCAGCGTTTTGAAAAGTTGTGAAAGGCGAACCGCGGCATGGCGGGCGATAGCGAAGGTCAACTCCGCCTGGCGGCGGCAGGAATCTTCTATCCCCACTTTGACCAGCGCACAGCTGTCCAAAATAGCAGTCAGCGCGGCGATCCAGGACTGGTTGTCATGTTGCGAGCGGAAGAACGCCAGCACGGGATAAGAAAGATGGCTCTCCATGAGTTCCGCGGCCCAGAATTCCCAATCCTTGAAAAGCAGGCGCAGCGCGTCGCCGCCGCCCGGATAGGCATGGCGGCGCAGAAGTTCTCCCGCCGTCGGAGGCGTGCCCGCGCGCGCATCCAACAGCGAAATGTTCACCTCTCTCTTTGAAAACGAACCGTAGATAAACGGCAAGTAGCCGATGACGGCGGCGAGAAAACCAAACCCAAATCCAGCTTCCGTAACCACCAACACATGCGCCAAGCCAGTCCGCGGCACAACATCGCCGAGGCCCAGGGTGAAAAATGTAGTCCCACTGAGATAGAGGTCGGTGGCAAAACCCGGTTGCCCCCCCGCGGTATTCACCCCCGACCCCGCCCCGTACTGCATCAGGCCAAATCCGAGGACCAGGCCGACCGCCCAGACACCCACCAGAACGAGCAGGGAGAGCGGCCCGTAAAAGCTGAGCATCGTTTCGCGCGTCTTGCGAACCGCGATCAGCCGTGTCGCAAATTTCCAGGTGTTCCAGGTGAATTTGTAGAAGACGCGCGCCAGGCGGAACTTTCGCGTGACGCGGCGCGGCAGGATAATAGACTCAAAGGCATCCCACAACACGATCACGAAGATTGCGACACCTGCGGCGAACGCCCCCGGAGCTGGAATCATGTGCGGCATTGTACTCGTTTGTCTCGGTTCGTGAGAACGCCCGATGAAAATGCTTTGAAGTTTTTACGAAACCAGGCGCGCGCTGACGCTGATTTCCGCCTTGAAGAGCTTCGAAACGGGGCAGCCTGTCTCCGCGTTTTTCACCGCTTCGTCGAATTTCGCTTTGTCCGCTCCCGGAACGTGCGCGACCAAATCGAGATGGCTCTTCGTGATGGCAAAGCCATCCGGGAGTTTCTCCAGTGAAATCGTGGCGGTAGTCTCGAGCTTGCTCGCGGTCATACCGGCATTGCCCAGTTGCGCAGAAAGCGCCATGGTGAAGCAGCCCGCGTGAGCCGCGGCGAGCAGCTCCTCGGGATTTGTCCCGACGCCATTTTCGAATCGCGTGCTGAAGGAATACTGCGTCTGCTTGAGCACACCACTGTCGGTCGAAATCGTGCCCTTGCCGTCTTTCAACCCGCCCTGCCACACTGCCAAACCTTTGCGCTGCATCATTTTTCTCCTTTTGCGTCAACCCATCCTTTTGAATCAGTAAAATTCGATTCCCGGCTGGCCCAGAAGGATATATTCACTGAGCGACGCCGCCGGAAAGCGATCGCGTTCTAAATTCGTCCCCTCCGCTGCGACCGTTCGATGATTCGGAATTCTGAGCGATTAAACGTTCAACGTGAGACTCACCAGGTCCGGTCGCGTCGGCGGTGGAAGCGGCGGCAGTTTCGAGCGGTCTACGGGATGATAGAGCGTGTCGCGCTCGACCGGAACGCGTCCCGCCGCGCGAATTAAACGTTCTAACTCAGCGCGCGGCGTAAATTCGGAAGTCTTCGCGCCCGCGTCGTGATAAATCTTCTCTTCGACCACCGTGCCATCCAGGTCGTTCGCTCCAAACCGCAGCGCGATTTGCGCCACGCTCGGCGTCAGCATGATCCAATACGCCTTGATGTGCTCGAAATTGTCGAGCAGCAGCCGCGAAACCGCGATGTTCCTCAAGTCCGCATAGCCCGTCGGCTTTGGAATGTGCGCCAGCGCCGTGTTCTCCGGATGAAATGCCAGCGGGATAAACGCCACGAAGCCGTGTGTTTCGTCCTGCAGCTCGCGCAGCTTCACCAGATGATCCACGCGCTCTTCTTCGGTTTCCACGTGCCCGTACAGCATGGTCGCATTCGAACGCAGCCCAATTTCGTGCGCCTGCCGCGCGATGTTCAGCCACATCTGCCCGCTGACCTTGTGGTCGCAAATGATTTTGCGCACCCGCGGATGAAAAATTTCCGCGCCGCCGCCGGGCAACGAATCCACACCGGCGTCTTTCAATTTCTGCAGCGTCTCCCGAATGGAAAGCTTCGCGATGCGTGCGAAGTAGCCCACTTCGACCATCGTGAACGCTTTCAGATGCGCGCCCGGGCAGCGCTTTTTCAGCCCGCGCATCATCTCCAGGAAATACTCGAACGGCAGATCGGGGTGCAGCCCGCCCACGATGTGGAATTCCAGCGCCCCCTCGCGGGCACCCTGTTCCGCGCGGGCGTAAATCTCCTCCAGCGCAAAGTTGTACGCTCCCGGCGCGTCCGGATCGCGGCCAAACGCGCAGAGCTTGCAGTGCGCCACGCACATGTTTGTCGGATTGATGTGCCGGTTGACGTTGTAATAGGTGACGTTGCCGTGCTTCTTTTCGCGCACGAGATTCGCCAGCCAGCCCACCGCCAGCAGGTCCGGCGAACGGTACAGTGTGATGCCGTCGTCGAAGCTCAGCCGCTCGCCCGCGAGCACTTTCTCGGCAATCGGCTTCAGCCGCTGATCCGTGATGGTCAGTTCGCTCATTTCGAATCCGTCGAAAATTTCAAACGCGCCAAAACGCCGTCGCGGCGCCCCAGAACAGCAGGAACAACATACTAATATAGCCGTTCACCGTGAAAAACGCAGCGTCCAGCTTGCTCAAATCGTCCGCGCGGACAAGAGAGTGTTCGTACGCGAGCAGGGAAGCGACCACCACAATCCCCGCCCACGCGGGCCACGGCAATCCGAAGCCGAACGCCAGCCAGGAAAGTAACGCAATCACCCCAAAGTGCATTCCTCGCGCGATGCGCAGCGCGTTGGCGATCCCGAATCGCTTGGGTACCGAAAACAGCCCCGCCTGCTTGTCGTAGGCGACGTCTTGGCAGGCATACAATACGTCAAACCCACCCACCCACAGCGTTACCGCACCGCAGAGGATTAGCATGCGCCAGTCCAGCCCGCCGGTAACACCGATCCACGCTGCCGCGGGCGAAACGCCCAGCGCAAATCCCAGAAAAAGATGTGACCAAGTGGTGAATCGTTTGGTGAAGGAATAGAAAAACAGGATGGCGATGGCCAGCGGTGCCAGTTTCAACGCCAGAGGATTCAGTTGCCACGCGGCCACAAAGAATGCCGCCACGGCAAGCACCGTGAAAAACCGTGCAAACTGGAGCGAGAGTGCGCCGGTCACGAGCGCCCTCTGTCTGGTACGGGGATTTTCACGGTCATAGCGCAGATCCGCGATGCGATTCATGGTCATCGCAGCGGAGCGCGCCGCAACCATCGCCACCACGATCCACAAAATCTGGCGTAGCGTAGGCCAGCCATGACGTGTTGCCCGCGCCGCCAGCAGTGCCCCCGTCAGCGCAAACGGCAGCGCAAACACGGAGTGCTCGAACTTGATCATTTCAAGCACCGTGCGGATGCTGGATTGTTTTTCTTGCGGCATCTTTTCTACGCGGATAAATTGAGTCTCGCAGCCGCTCTGCGCCAAGTCAAGCGGCGGGAAACACGCTTGCCAATGATAGAATTCGCATCGGTTGAATTGTATGAATCAAACGGAATTGCTGAGAATTCTGGAATCCGTGGAGGCCGGGAAACTCTCTCCTGGCACGGCCGTTGAGCGCCTGAAGCATCTGCCGTTCGAGGATCTCGGCTTTGCCAAAGTGGACCATCACCGTGCCCTGCGCCAGGGCTTCGCCGAGGTCGTGTTCGCCAAGGGCAAAACCCCGCAACAGGTCGCGGAAATCGTCCGCGCCATGCTCCGAAACAGAAACTCGCGCCAGAACATTCTCATCACGCGCGCTGACACCAAGGTCTTTGCCGCCGTGAAAAAAGCCATTGGAAAAATCACGCGCGCCGCGAAATTTCACCCACTCTCCCGTGTCATCACCATCGAGCGCAGCCGCGAGATTATCGGCAAAGGCTTGATCCTCGTTGTCTCCGCCGGCACCAGCGACATTCCCGTTGCCGAGGAAGCCCTGCTCACCGCCCGCATGATGGGGAACCGCGTCGATTCTTTATACGACGTGGGTGTCGCCGGCATTCATCGCCTGCTCGAACATCGCGAAAAACTCACGCAAGCCCGCGTGATTATTTGCGTGGCTGGCATGGAAGGCGCGCTTCCCAGTGTCGTTGGTGGTCTGGTGCCCGTGCCGGTGATTGCTGTGCCCACCAGCGTCGGCTACGGCGCCAGCTTCGGCGGTATTGCCGCGCTTCTTGGCATGCTCAATTCCTGCGCCTCCAACGTCACCGTCGTCAACATTGACAATGGCTTCGGTGCCGCCTGTGTCGCCTCCTGCATCAACCGCCTTTGAGTCCTCTCTGCGAGCCTCGGCGTTCTCTGTGTCTCAGCGTTATCTTCTTCTTCTTCACTCTTCAACTAGAACTTGTCTCACGCCCCTATCAAGACCTTCACGACGTCTGGTTGCTGCCCAAAGGTTATCGCTTTTTGAGCATCGCCCAGCGGAAATGTGCGTGTGATGAGTGGTGTAGGATCAACCATGCTGGAACGCAGCAGCGCAATGGCTTTCTCAAACGGCCCGCAGCGCGAGCCCACCACGGTAATCTCCTTCACCACGATCGGCCACATCTCTCCGAGCGCCGCGCCGTGAAACGTCGATTTCAGCACTAGCGTCCCGCGCGGCTCTGTCATCTGCTGCGCCACGGCCAACCCGGTTGGCGAGCCCGTCGCTTCGACGACCAGCGGATAACTCTCTTTGATCTTTTTCAAGTCGCTCGCGTCGCCACGGACTCTCTTCGTTTGAATCCCCGCGCGCCTCGTCAGCGCCAATTTCTTCTCGTGCTTTCCGTACATCACTACGCGCGGCACCGCCGTCCGCAGCACGCGCCCAATCAACTGCGCCAGCTTGCCGTCTCCTAAAACAGCGGCAGTCTGAAACTTCTTCACGTCAACCTGCTGAAGGACTTCGCACGCCGCTGCCAGCGGCTCAACGAACACTGCTTTTTCATCGCTCACCGAATCCGGCACTACGCGCAGATTTTCGAGGGGCAGAGCCAAATACTCGGCGAAGGCGCCGTCGTGCGCGACGATCCCGAGCACCGTCCGCCGTGCGCAATGCGTTTTCAGTCCACGCTTGCAAAACTCACAAATCGGTAGGTAGCCATACCCGGAACAAGAAACGTTGATCTCCCCGCAAACCCGCCGTCCCAGCCACTCTTTTCGTTCGCTTTCCGAAAGGCCGCGCACCTCGGCGACTTCACCAACAAACTCATGCCCTGGCGTCCCCCGAAAATCGTGGTACCCGCGAAGAATTTCCACGTCTGTGTTGCAAATCCCCGCCAGCCGCACCCGCACGAGCGCCCAGCCCTTCCTCAATTTCGGCAGCGCCTTTTTCACTGCGATAAGTCCGCGGTTCCTTACCACGAAGGCGAGCATTCGTTCTTGCCTACAGGATCAGTGGAGGACAGCGGCGAGGGTTTTGACGAGCAGCGGCTCCTGCTCGGGGAAGACCGTGCGCAAATCGAGGACCAGACGGTCCTCTTCTACGCGGGCGATGACAGAAATTCCCGCCGGTGCGCGCCGCAGCCGCTGCTCGAGTTTTGTCGCGGAGTAACGAGCGCTGGCGATTCGAATTACTTTCGCGGGCAGGGTTTGCGTCGGCGTCGAGCCTCCTCCTACCAGAGATGTTCCATCCACAACTTCGATTTCAACTTCATCCAGGGGAAACTCAGGCCGAAGTTCACGAATGAAATTCTCGGCGCGGCGCTTCAATTCTTGCGGCGTCATCCGAATCATGCGCATCGCGGGTATTTCATCCCACGCGGTACGCAGATGGGCACCCAGTGTGACTTCCAGCGCCGCGATCGTGAGTTTATCCACGCGCAAAGCTCGAAAAAGCGGGTGCCGCCGCACGCGCGCGATCAACTCCTTTTTTCCGGCGATGATGCCAGCCTGCGGCCCGCCGAGGAGCTTGTCTCCGCTGCACGTGACAATCCCCACCCCGGCTTCAATGCTCTGGCGCACCGTCGGCTCGCTAATGCCATGTTCTGTCAAATCGATCAGGCAGCCCGACCCCAAATCCTCGACCAGCGGAATCCCGCTGCGCTGGCTCAGCGTCACAAGCTCTTCGAGCGAGGGCTTGTCGGTGAAACCTGTAACCTTGAAATTCGAAGGATGCACGCGCAGCAGCGATCTCGTTTTTTCGTTGATCGCGTTTTCGTAATCCGCGAGCCGTGTACGGTTCGTAGTTCCCACCTCGCACAAAATCGCGCCGCTCTGCTCCATGATTTCTGGGATTCGAAAACCGTCACCAATTTCGATCAGTTCTCCCCGCGAAACGATGACTTCTCCGCCCCTCGCAAACGCCGCCAGCGTAAGCAGCACTGCCGCCGCGCAATTGTTGACCACAATCGCGGCTTCCGCGCCGGTCAAACGCGTCAGAAGTTCGGCGGTATGCACGTCCCGCTTGCCGCGCGCGCCCGCTTCCAGATCGTATTCCAGATTGCCGAACTGCGTGGCCGTGCGGCGAAATTCCTCGACAACGGATTCCGGCAGCGGCGCGCGACCCAGATTGGTGTGCAGGATGACTCCGGTAGCGTTGATGACCGGCTGAAGCGAGTGCGCCAGAAGGCGCTCCACCAGCGAAGTGATGCGCTCTTCGAGAGCGGCCGGGTCCGATGCGAGCGTAGAAATATCGGCCAAAACAACGGACGTCGTCTGTCCGGTAATGCGCACGCGGAGATCGGCCAGCACCGTACACGCAATCTCGACGACCAGATTGCGGTCCACACGTTTCGAAAGCTCCGCCAGCCGCGGCTGCGCCAGCAACTCGTCCACCGAGGGAATCTGCCGCAGAAGTTCAGACTGTTCCGCTGAAATCGCGCGTTTGCCGGTGGCGCCCATGCGAACATTTCAGCACAGACCCGGCCGCCCGGCAATGCCCCCCGTCTTCTCCGAACCCACAGCTTTGGCCGTCGCGGTGCTTAATTCGAACTAACACAATTTCTGCCTGCAGCGGTGTTCGATTCGAACCGCCTCTCACGCAACCGGTTGACGGTTTTCTTTGCTCCACCTAGCATGGAGGTTCGGGGGGATTCCTCCACGCATGGCGACCATTGACGAAGAGCTGGCTACGCTTGAAAAGGATATCCGTCAGCTCAAGGTGGAATACGATCAGTACTTTGGCGGCGGCCGCAAGCGCCCGCCCACGGAAATTGAATGGCGCATCGACCTGCTAATCAGGCGCTACGCGGAACGTGGAGGAGAACTGAAGTTTGCGCAGCGCTTCCGCTTTAACAACCTCTCGCAGACCTACGCGAAATATAAGGATATCTTTCGGAAGAAGTTGAAGCAGAAGGAAGAGGGCACCATCCAGCGGCATTTCGGAGCGGCAGCCAAGCAAATCGAAGCCGAACGCGCCGCAGAGCAGGCCAAGGAAGAAGCAGTGGCAGCCGCAACGGGGGGAGCAAAAGCATTTCGCATGACCTGTTCTGAGCCCGAACGCGAAACGGAAAAAGTGGAGCAGTTGTACGAGGCGTTTTTGCAGGCTAAGCAGCAAGCCGGCGAACATACCGGCAAACTGTCGCGTTCGAGTTTCAATGAATTCGTCCGGAAGAAGACAAAAGAATTGCAGAAGCAGAAGAATTGCAAAGATGTGGAATATGTCGTGGAAACGGTCGCTGGCCAGGTCAAATTAAAAGCCCTGGTAAAATCCTGAAAAGTGACAGCCCGCAGTTCACCGCTGAGAGTTCCATTTCCCCGTGCCCATTTTCCTGATCTCTCGGTCAAACTCCCGCCGGTGATTTGCTAAACCTTTCTCCAGCGCGATTTCCACATGGCCGCACTTTCCGAATCGCCCGCACGCGCTTACACTGTGGTGCTTTTCTCATCGCGGAGGAACCCATGGCAGTGGAGCGCGCGCTCATCAGTGTTTTTGATAAAACCGGAATCGTAGAATTTGCCAAGCGGCTGGCGGCGCTGAAGATCGAGATCTTGTCGACTGGCGGAACGGCCAAGCTGCTGCGCGAAAACGGGATTGCGGTGCGCGATGTCTCCGACTTCACGGGCTGGCCGGAAATGCTTGGGGGGCGCGTGAAAACGCTGCACCCGAAGGTGCACGGCGGGCTGCTTTTTCGACGGAAAAGCCCGGACGACCAGAAACAAGCGGCGGAACATGGAATCGCGCCGATCGATCTG
>Ga0066710_100000376_pt1 | contig 26041 bp, 20 predicted proteins | sample GraSoiAngelo_159_FD_79666 | JGI IMG/M metagenome (GOLD analysis project Ga0066710, IMG submission 79666) | Grasslands soil microbial communities from the Angelo Coastal Reserve, California, USA - 14_1009_16_40cm | ecosystem: Environmental > Terrestrial > Soil > Grasslands | place: USA... | reverse complement strand
GTCCTCACGGCGGTCATCGCTCGCGTGGTAACCTCCCCCCGTTCGGGAGCCACGCGTGCGATTGTCCTGGGCCATCACCCTCCTCTGCTGCTCGATCCCCTCCCTCGCCGCCGCCCAGGCTCCGGCGCCGCCCAGCCCTGCCCCCAGCCCTTCGCCGTCCCCCGCCGCGCCGGCCGCCCTCCAGGCCGCGCCGGCCGAGCCGCCCTGCGACCCGACCAAGGCCGACTGCACGACCATCACGGCCAACAAGCAGGAGAAGATCGACGCCTCGCACTATCGCGCGACCGGCTTCGTCGACCTCCAGTACGGGGACACGCGGATCCAGGCCGAGCAGATCGACGTCTACACCACGTTGCGCGAGGACGGGACGGAGTCGAAGCGCATCGAGGCCTCCGGCAACGTCGTCTTCCTGCGCGGCGACGAGCGCCTGGCCGGCGACAAGCTGGTGATGGACCTCGACAAGGGGCAGGGCACCTTCGAGAACGCCATCGGGTACATGCAGCCGGGCCTGTTCATCGAGGCCCGCCGCATCGAGCGGGTCTCGGCCGACGTCTACAAGGTGCAGGGCGGCCGCTTCACGTCCTGCTCGCAGCCCAACCCGCGCTGGAGCTTCAGCGCCAGCTCGGCCACGCTGGAGGTGGACGATCACGTCTCGGCCCACAACGTGCTCTTCCGCGTCAAGGACGTCCCGGCCTTCTACATCCCGTACTTCATGTACCCCATCCACCAGGACCAGCGCGCCACCGGCTTCCTCTTTCCTCATTTCGGGTACTCGTCGCTGCGCGGCTTCAACGTGGGCGGAGGGTTCTTCTGGGCCATGGGCCGCAGCTTCGACCAGACCTTCTACGCCGACTCGTACTCGCTCTACGGGCGGGGCTTCGGCCACGAGTTCCGCTACCTGCTGAAGTCGCCGTCCCGGGGCAGCTTCCGGAGCTACTTCGTGCGGCGGCTGGCGGGCGGCTGGGAGCACGATCTCAACTGGAACGCGGTCCAGATGCTGCCGGGAAAGGTCCGGGCCACCGTCTACGCCCGGGAGGCGAGCACCTTCACATTCAACCAGCAGTTCCAGGAGAACCTCGACCGCGCCCTCACCCGGAACCGTCGCTGGTCGGGCAGCCTCAGCCGCGCCTTCGGGCTCGTCAACGTGCAGCTCATGGGCGACTCGACCGACACGTTCTTCGACAGCACCGAGACCTTCGACCGACGAGGCCACCTGCCGTCGCTCACCCTCAGCCAGTCCCCCCGCAAGCTCGGGCGCAAGTCCGGCTTCGTGTTCGGTTGGGACGCCGCGGCCGAGCGGCTCGAGGAAGGAAACGAGAATCGGGTCGACGACTTCAAGCGCTTCGACGTCCATCCCCGGCTCTCCCGGCCCTTCAACTTCAGCTTCCTGCAGATCAACCCCGAGGTGCAGTACCGCTACACCCACTACGACACCAGCCTGGGAGAGCGGGACAAGCTCGTCGGGCCGCCGCTCGACCGCCGTTACTTCGAGAGCAGCCTTGACCTGCGGGGCCCGACCTTCTCCCGCGTCTTCAACACCCCGGACAACTTCTACTCCGAGCGGTACAAGCACGTGATCGGCCCCGAGGTGACCTGGCTCTACCGCACGAAGGTAGAGGACTTCGAGGCTTTCCCCCGCTTCGATTACAACGACCTGATCCTCGGCACGAACCAGGTCAGCTATGCGCTCGTCCAGCGCTTCTACGCCAAGCGGATGGGCCGCTCGGGCAAGCTGGAGCCCTGGGAGTTCCTGAACTGGCGGGTGGGCCAGACCTACTACGTGGACATCGCGGACGGACAGAACGAGTTCGATCCCAACTACTCCTCGGCGGTCTTCGACCAGAACGGGAACGCCAGCCACCTCTCGCCGATCCAGTCCCGCCTGCGCTTCCGGCCCACCAACGCCTTCTCGACGAACTTCGACATCGAGTACGACCTCAACTTCCACTCCGTGCGCAGCCTGGGCCTGTCGACCAACTACAACACCGAGCGGGTGGGCGTGCAGGCGGCGTGGTCGCGCGGCAAGCGGCTGGACCAGTTCCTCCAGGGCGTGAACCGCAACACGCTTCGGGGGTCGGCCACCGTGCGCGTGCTGCCGCGGCGGGTGACGTTGCAGGGCTCGGCCGCCTACGACCTGCTCAACAAGCAGATGGTCCAGTCGACCGCCCGGCTGCGCTACGACGTCCAGTGCTGCGGCTTCATCGTGGAGACCCTGCAGAGCCAGTTCCGGGCGGACCGGCAGTTCCGCTTCTCCATCGAGCTGGCCAACATCGGGTCGATCGGCAGCTTCACGGGCGACAACACGGCCCTCGGTCCCGGCGGCTGGCGGTGAGGATCCTGGTCACCGGCGGGGCCGGCTTCATCGGCTCCAACTTCGCCCGCCATCTGGCCCGGGCCCGCCCGGACTGGGAGGTCGTGGTCTTCGACAAGCTGACCTACGCCGGACGGCGGGAGAACCTCGCCGACCTCGAGAGCCGGCCCGGCTTCCTCTTCGTGAAGGGGGACATCGCGGACCCGCGGGCGGTGGCCGAGGTGCTGCCCGGCTGCGACTACGCGGTGAACTTCGCCGCCGAGACGCACGTGGACCGCTCGCTCTACGACGCCGGCGGGTTCATCATGACCGACGTCTACGGGACCTTCGTCCTCCTCGAGGCGGCCCGCCGGGCGCCCGGGCTGAAGCTCTTCGTCCAGATCTCCACCGACGAGGTCTACGGCAGCGTGGCCTCGGGGTCGTCGACCGAAGCCGATCCCCTCATGCCCCGCAACCCGTACTCGGCCAGCAAGGCGGGCGCGGACCGGCTGGCCTACTCGTACTGGGCCACCTACGGGGTGCCGGTGATCGTGACCCGGGCTTCCAACAACTACGGTCCCTATCAGTTCCCGGAGAAGGTCATCCCGCTCTTCGTGACCCACGCCCTCGACGACGTCCCGCTGCCGCTCTACGGGGACGGGCTGAACGTCCGCGACTGGCTGTACGTGGGCGATCACTGCCGGGCGCTCGACCTGCTGCTGGAGGAGGGCGCCCCGGGCGAGACCTACAACATCGGGGGCGGCAACGAGGTGTCCAACATCGATCTGACGCGGCGCATCCTGGGCCTGCTCGGCAAGCCGGAGACGCTCGTCCGCAGGGTGGCGGACCGCCCCGGCCACGACCGCCGCTACAGCCTCGACTGCACGCGGCTGCGGGCCCTGGGCTGGTCGCCGCGGGTGCCCTTCGAGGAGGGTCTGCGGGCGACCGTCGAGTGGTACCGCGCGAACGAGGCCTGGTGGCGTCCCCTGAAGGAGGACAGCCCCGCCTTCCGCGAGCACTACCGCCGCCACTACGAGGGCTGAGAGGATGCGGGTCCTCATCACCGGCGTCAACGGCTTCGTCGGACCGCATCTCGTGGAGTTCCTGCAGGCCGAACGCCCGGACGTGGAGATCGTCGGCCTGATCAAGCCGGGCAGCCCGCCCGTGCGGCCCGGCGTGCAGGCGCTCGAGGCCGACCTCGACGTGGCGTCCTCGGTCGAAGCGGCCCTGGGGGACGTGACGGCCGACGCGGTGGTCCACCTGGCCGCCCAGTCCTCGCCCCAGCTCTCGTGGTCCGACCCGGCGGGCACGCTGCGCACCAACCTGCACGGCCTCCTGCACCTGCTGGAGGTCGTGCGCCGACGCGCGCCCATCCCGCGGGTCGTGGTCGTGGGCAGCGTGGAGGAGTACGGAGCCGCCGCCGCGTCGGAGCTGCCGCTGGGGGAGGACGCGCCCTTGCGCCCCGCCTCGCCCTATGCGGTGAGCAAGGTGGCCCAGGGCTTCCTGGCCCTCCAGTACTGGCTGTCGCACGGCGTCCCCACCGTCCGCACGCGCGCGTTCCATCACTCGGGTCCGGGCCGGGCCGAGTCGTTCGCGGAGAGCTCCTTCGCCCGGCAGATCGCCGAGATCGAGGCCGGGCTGCGGGAGCCGGTGGTGCGGGTGGGCAACCTGGACGTGGTGCGTGACTTCACCGACGTGCGCGACGTGGTGCGGGCCTACTGGTTGCTCCTCGAGCGCGGGGAGCCCGGCGAGGTCTACAACGTGTGCCGAGGCACGGGTGTCCGGATGGGCGAGCTGCTCGACGAGCTCGTCGCCGCCTCCGGCCGCCGCCTGGACGTCCGCGTCGATCCCGAGCGGCTGCGGCCCTCCGACGTCCCCGTCCTGGTGGGCGACCCCGGCAAGCTGCGCCGCCGCACCTCCTGGGAGCCGCGCATCGGCCTCGGCCGGACGATGCGCGACCTGCTCGACGACTGGCGCCAGAAGGTCTCCTTCAAGGCAGAGGGCGCAGGGGCTCGCCGAGGAACATAAGGCTGCACTTCGAGGTCCACTCCGTGACCTCCGCACTCTCTGCGTGCTCTGCGCTCTCTGCGTTCAAGAAGCAATGGGGCTGACGCCGGCGGAGGCGAGGCGGAAGCTCGTCCACATGGGCGTGGGCAGCCTGGCGTTCCTGCTCCGCGTGATGACCTGGCGACAGGCGGCGTTGATGGCGGTCGCCGCGTTCTTCTTCAACTGGCTGGCCCTCCCCCGCCTCGGCGGCCGCGGCCTGTGGCGGGAGGCCGAGCACGGCCGCGGATACCCGCTGGGCATCCTTCTCTATCCGCTGGCCGTGCTCGGCCTGGTCCTCGCCTTCCACGACGAGCTCTGGAAGGCGGCGGCGCTGTGGGGGATCCTCGCCCTCGGCGACGGCATGGCCTCTTTCGTGGGACTGGCCGCCGGGGGCCCGGCGCTGCCCTGGAACCCCCGCAAGAGCTGGGCCGGCTTGCTCGCCTTCGCGCTGTTCGGCACCGTCGCGGCGTCCGTGCTGGCGGCGTGGACGCTGCGGCTGCCGGTCACGGCCTGGGCCTCGCCGCGCATCGTCGTCCTCACGCTCCCCGTCGTCCTGTTCTGCGCCCTCGTGGAGTCGATGCCGACGACCCTCGACGACAACCTCACCGTGCCCCTGGCCGGGGCAGTGGCCCTGGGCCTCCTCTCGCAGGCCGAGCCGGTCCGATTGCTCGAAGATCCCGACCTCGGACCGCGCCTCGTCCTCGGCCTCGCCGTCAACGGCGTGATGGCGGCGGCCGCCCTCGCCGCCTCGGCCCTCGACACGCCGGGCGCCGTCTCGGCGGTGATCATCGGCACCGCCGTCACGGCCGGGCTCGGCGGGGCCGGGCTCCTGATGATGGTCGCCTTCTTCGTCCTCGGCAGCGCCGCCACCCGCCTGGGTTACGCGCGCAAGGCCGCCCGCGGGATCGCGCAGGAGAAGGGAGGCGCGCGCGGCTGGCGCAATGCCTGGGCCAACGGCGGGGTGCCGGCGGCGCTGGCCCTGCTCGCCGGGATGGCGCCCTCGGAGCTGCGACAAGTGTGCACGCTGGCCTACGCGGCGGCGGTGGCGACGGCCGCCGCCGACACGTGCTCTTCGGAAGTGGGGAAGGCCTATGGCCGGCGGACGTTCCTCATCACGACCCTGGAGCCGGCCCGGCCGGGAGCCGCGGGGGCGGTGAGCCTCGAGGGCACGCTGGCCGGCGCCGCGGCGGCGGCGCTCGTGGCGGCGATGGGACCGGCCGGACGGCTCTACGTCTGGACCCTGGTGCCCCTGGTGGCGACGGCGGGGCTTCTCGGCAGCCTGGCCGAGAGCGTTCTCGGCACCGTCGCCGCGCGCCGGGGGTGGATGGGCAACCACGTCCTCAACGCGCTCAACACCGCGTTCGGGGCCGGCATCGTCGTCCTGCTGCTGCGGGCGCTGTCGTGAGCACGCCGGCCGCGGGCTACTTCTCGGGGTCTTCGTCCAGCAGGCCGTCGAGCGGCGATTCCGCCTGAGGCGGCGATGCAGGCGCGACCGCCGCATCCTCGGCTTCGGTCCGGGCGATGATGTCGTCGAGGCTCGGCTCGGGCGCGGGCGGCGGAGGGCCCCCGGCGGCGGCCGCGGGATCCGGGGCGGCCCCCCCCCGGTACTCGCCGAGGACGACCTTGGAGGGCCGCGCGATGCGGTCCTTGAGGCGCCAGCCGCGCTGCAGCTCCTTGACGACGACGTTGTGGTGCTCGGACTCGCTCACCGGCTCCGTGGCGACGGCCTCGCTGACCTGGGGATCGAAGGCCAGTCCGAGCACCGGGATCCGCTCGAGCCCCTCCTCCTTCAAGGTTTGGAGCAGCTGCGTGCGGACGAGGATGAGGCCCTCGACGAGCGGCTGGCTGGCGAAGTTCACCTGGGCCGCCTCGAGGGCCCGGTCCAGGTTGTCCGTGATGTCGATGAACTTCAGCAGGAGCCGCTCGTGGCGCTGCTCGAAGCGCCGCTCCAGGTTGCGCGAGGTGCGGTCGCGGAAGGTCTCGTTCTCGGTCTTGAGCTTGCGGTAGGCGGCGAGGACCTCGCTCAGCCGGTCCTCGGCCAGCCGGACCCGGCTCTCCAGCGCCCCGGCCGGCGGGGCTTCGACCTCCAGAAGGTCGGCCAGCCCTTCGGTCGGCTGCTCGGCGCGTGGGTCGTCCTCGCGGTCTTTGGCCGGCCGCTTATCGGCCACAGTCCTCCTGGCCTCGCGACGAGAGCCTGGGCTGTCCGATTATAGCAGCGGGGCGCGGGATCGGCGGGTGGGGGCGCCGGCCACCAGCGCGGTCAGGTCCATCACGTTGGTCCCCGTGGGGCCGGTGAGGATGAGGTCGCCCAGCGGCCCGAGGAAGCTCCGCGAGTCGTTCTCGTCCAGGAAGACCGAGGGCGCGGGGAGCCCCAGCGCCCGCGCCCGGGCAAGGCTGGCCACGTCGGCTACCCCGCCGGCCGCGTCGCTGTGACCGTCGATGCCGTCGGTGGCGAGGCTGGCGACGACGGCCGGCCCGGGGAAGTCGGCCAGGGGCTCGACGGCGGCCAGCGCCAGCTCCTGGTTGCGGCCGCCGCGGCCGGCGCCCCTCACGGTCACCGTCGTCTCCCCTCCCGCGAGCAGGCACACCGGTGGCGGCACCGGCCGGTCCGCTTCGACGCACTCGCGCAGCACGGCGACCAGCACGCGGGCCGCCTCCCGCGCCTCGCCCTCCAACCGGCTGGTGAGGACGAGCGGGCGCAGTCCCCGCCGGCGCGCTTCCGCGGCCGCGGCGGCCAGCGAGAGGCGATTGCTGCCCACGACCGCGTACGCGACGCGCGCGAAGACCGCGTCGCCGGGTTTCGGCGTCTCCGCCCGCTCGCCGCGCGCTCCCGCCTCGAGGTGGCGGCGCACCGCCGCCGGCACCGTGTCGGCCACTCCCCGCCGGCCGAGCACGTCCAGCGCCTCGCCGTAGGTGGTGGGGTCGGGTACGACCGGGCCGGAGGCGATCGTGGAGGGGTCGTCGCCGACCACGTCCGAGAGCGCGAGACAGGCCACCCGCGCCGGGGCGGCGACGCGGGCGAGGCCGCCGCCCTTGAGTCGCGAGAGGTGCTTGCGCACGGCGTTGAGCTCGCGGATCGTGGCCCCCGCGCGCAGGAGCGCGGTGGTCGTCCGGGCCTTGTCCTCGAGGGTCAGGCCGTCGACGGGAGCGGGAAGCAGGGCCGAAGCCCCGCCGGAAAGGAGCAGCACGAGAAGGTCGTCGGCCCCGAGCCCGCGGGCGAGCGCCTCCACCTCGTCGGCCGCCCGGCGCCCGGCCTCGTCCGGGACCGGGTGGCCGGCCAGCAGACGGCGCGTGCGGACGAGGGGGATGCGCTCCGACGTATCGACGGCCAGGGCCTCGGAAAGCGCTCCGCCGAGGATCTGCTCGGCCGCGCGGGCCATGCCCGAGGCCGCCTTGCCGGCCGCTACCAGCACGATGCGGCCGGGCCCGAGACGGTGGCGCGCGCCGGCCACGCGAAGCGTGCGGCCGTGGACGAAAAGATGGCGGCGGATGAGGCGGGCCGGATCGGCGGCGGCGAGTCCGGCGGCGAGGACGGCGGCGCTGGCGCGGCGCAGGCGGGGCAGAGCCCCGGGCCGGCTCAGTGTCCCTGGCGCGGGTCGAGCTCGCTGAGGCGGGTGAGCAGGTCGAAGTTCTGGAGCAGTGTCTCGGCCACCGCGGGGAAATCGTCGCGGCAGCAGACCTGGTCCAGGTCGTCCATGAGCTTCGTGCAGGCCCGCTTCATGACGGCGCGGTTGCCTTCGTGCACGAGGCCGTTCAGCTCGAGCTGCTCGAGGTGCCGCAGGAACTCTTCACGGTAGAAGTCGGAAAGGGCCTGACGACGGGCAGGGTCGTTTTTCTCGGATCCCACGTCTCCTCCAGGAACGGTTCGAATTGTAGCCATCCTAGCGTGGCCGCCGTCGGCCTGTCAATCGCGGCCCTGCGCGCGGCTCCGCGGCTCAGCCGAGGGGAAGGTGGGGCTCGGCGTCGAGGTCCCAGCCCGCGCGCGCGCCGCGCCGGAAGCCCACGGTGCCGGCGGCGGCGATCATCGCCGCGTTGTCGGTCGAGAGCGCGATGGGCGGCACGAAGAGGGGCAGGCCCAGCTCGTCGGCGGCGCGGGCCGATTCGCGGCGCAGGAGGCGGTTGGCGGCGACGCCGCCGGTCAGGAGCAGGCTCGCCGGCCGGTGGCTCTCGGCGGCCTGGCGCAGCCGGCGCACGAGGGCGCTGACCACCGTCCGCTGGAAGGAAGCGACCAGGTCCCTGACCTGCCGCGGGACGTGGGCGGGATCGGCCACCGGGGCGATTCCCTCCCGGCGGACGTAGTGCAGCACGGCCGTCTTGATGCCGCTGAACGAGAAGTCGGCCTTGCCGTCCTTGATGCGGGCCACCGTGAACTCCACGGCGCGGTCGTCGGCTCCCTCGGCCAGCCGGTCGATGACCGGCCCGCCCGGATAGCCCAGGCCGAGCAGCTTCGCCACCTTGTCGAAGGCCTCTCCGGCCGCGTCGTCGCGCGTGCGGCCGAGCAGGCGGAAGTCTCCCTCGGCGGGCACCTCGAAGAGGCTGGTGTGGCCGCCGGAGACGACGAGGGCCACCGCCGGCAGCGGCACCTCGGCGCGGGGAGCGAGGAACGGGGCCTGGAGGTGGCCCGCGAGGTGGTGCACGGGGACGAGCGGCTTGCGGTGGACGAAGGCGATGCCCTTGGCCGCCTGCACGCCGACGAGCAGGGAGCCCACGAGGCCCGGGCCGTGCGTGACCGCGATGGCGTCGAGGGCCGGATAGTCCATCCCCGCCTGGGCCATCGCTCCCGCCACGACCGGGCAGATGTTCTCGATGTGGTGGCGGGAAGCCAGCTCCGGCACCACCCCGCCGAACGGGCCGTGGACGGCGGCCTGGCTGGAGACGACGCTGGAGAGGATCAGGCGACCGTCTTCGACGACCGCCGCCGCCGTCTCGTCGCAGGACGTCTCGATGCCCAGGATTCGCACGGGGCTTCTTAACGCAGAGGCCGCAGAGGGGCGCAGAGGCCGCAGAGACGAATCATGAAACAGGTCCCGTCCGTTTCATTTTCTGTCTCTGCGTCCTCAGACCTTTCTCGCCTTCTCTGCGTCCTCTGCGTTGAAAGGCAATCCGGCCAGCCGGGCCAGGCTCTCGGCGTAGGGCGGCCGGGCGATGCCCCGCTCGGTCACGATGGCGGTGACGTAGCGGTGGGGGGTCACGTCGAAGGCGGGGTTGCGGACGGCCACGCCTTCGGGGGCCATCCGCCGCCCGCCGTGATGGGTCACCTCCTCGGCCGGGCGTTCCTCGATCGGGATGGCGTCGCCGGAAGGAGTGGCCAGGTCGATGGTGGACACGGGAGCGACGACGTAGAAAGGCAGGCGGCTCTCCCGGGCCAGCACGGCCAGCGTGTAGGTGCCGATCTTGTTCGCGACGTCCCCGTTGGCCGCGATGCGGTCGGCCCCCACCACCACCGCGTCGACCTCTCCCCGCGCCATCAGATGGCCGGCCGTGCTGTCGGCGATGAGCGTCGTGGCGATGCCGTCCTGGGCCAGCTCCCAGGCGGTGAGCCGCGCGCCCTGGAGGTAGGGGCGCGTCTCGTCCGCGAAGACGCGCGCCACCTTGCCCTGCCGGGCCGCGGAGCGGATGACGCCGAGGGCGGTGCCGTAGCCGGCGGTGGCCAGGGCGCCCGCGTTGCAGTGCGTGAGCAGCCGGGCGCCGGGCGGGACCAGCTCGGCCCCCAGGTCGCCCATCCGCCGGCAGGCCTCGAGGTCCTCGGCCTGCATCGCCAGCGCCTCCTCGAGCAGGGCCCGGCGCAGCGGGGCGCCCCCGCGGTCGATCTCGGCCTCGAACCGCCGCCGCATGCGCGCGATGGCCCAGAAAAGATTCACGGCGGTGGGACGGGTAGCGGCCAGCTCGGCGCAGATGCGGTCGAGCTCGGAGCGCAGCTCCTCTCCTTCCGACGACGCGTTGCTCATGCCGAGGGCGATGCCGAAGCCGGCCGCCACTCCGATGGCGGGCGCGCCGCGGATGGCCATGCCCTTGATGGCCGCCGCGACCTGGTGGTGGTCGCGGCAGCGCAGCAGGACCTGCTCGTCAGGCAGGCGCCGCTGATCGATGAGCACCACCTCGCCGTCTTTCCACTCGACCGTGGGAACCAGGTCTCGCCTCCCCCGGCCATCGTAGCGGAGGAGCGCCGGCGGCGACAATGCGGCGGTTGCGACAACGCGGCGGTTTGACCGACCCTCGATACGGGCCTAGAATCCCTCCTCCGCTCCGCCCTCCTCCCGGAGGCCGTCCGATGGCGCAGGAGAGCCTCAACCCCTTCGAGATCGCCCTGCGCCAGTTCGACGAGGCCGCCGACAAGATCGGCCTCGACGACGGCATGCGGGCGGTGCTCCGGACGCCGAAGCGCCAGCTCGTCGTCTCGGTCCCCACGCTCATGGACGACGGCTCGGTGAGGGTCTTCGAGGGATACCGCGTCCAGCACAACCTCGCCCGTGGCCCGGCCAAGGGCGGCATCCGCTACCACCCCAAGGTGACCCTTGACGAGGTCAAGGCGCTGGCCTCCTGGATGACCTGGAAGTGCGCGACCGTGAACATCCCCTACGGGGGGGCCAAAGGAGGCGTGGCCTGCGATCCCAAGAAGATGTCCCGGTCGGAGCTGGAGCGGATGACCCGCCGCTATGCCTCCGAGATCTCGATCATCATCGGGCCTGACCGCGACATCCCCGCTCCCGACGTCTACACCGACGCGCAGACGATGGCCTGGATCATGGACACCTATTCGATGACCATCGGCCACTCCGCGCTGGGGGTCGTGACCGGAAAGCCGGTCGGCCTCGGGGGCAGCCTGGGGCGGGCCGAGGCCACCGCGCGTGGGGCCCTCTTCTGCATCCGGGAGGCCTGCGCGGTGATCAAGAAGCCCTTGCGCGCGGCCACCGCAGCCGTGCAGGGCTTCGGCAACGCCGGCGGGACGCTGGCCCGCCTTCTTCACGAGGACGGGGCGCGGGTGGTGGCGGTCAGCGACAGCCGGGGCGGCGTGTACAGCGCCCGCGGGCTCGATCCGGGGCAGGTGCGGGAGCACAAGACCCGGACCGGCTCCGTGGTCGGCTTCAAGGGCTCGGAGCGCATCACCAACGAGGAGCTGCTGGAGGTCAAGTGCGACATCCTCGTTCCCGCCGCCCTCGAGAACCAGATCGTGCTCAAGAACGCCGGGCGGGTGCGCGCCCGCATCGTGGCCGAGGCCGCCAACGGCCCGACCACCCCCGGGGCCGACCGGGTCCTGCGCGAGCGCGGCGTCTTCGTCGTGCCGGACATCCTCTGCAACGCGGGCGGGGTCACCGTCTCCTACTTCGAGTGGGCGCAGGACATGCAGGGGTTCTTCTGGGACGAGCCGGAGGTCGGGCGGGAGCTGGAGAAGTTCATGAAGCGCGCCTTTCACGACGTGCTGGCGGCCTCGCGGCGGCATGGCGTGGGCATGCGCGTCGCCGCCTACATCCTGGCCGTTGGCCGGGTGGCCGAAGCGACCCGCGTCCGGGGATTGTTTCCGTGACGAGGCAGGCAGCGCCGAGGAGCTGTAGAGCGCAGGGAGGGCTTGGCCGCGGCGCTACAATAGCGTTGGAGGTTGAAGCGTGATCCCGGTCGACCAGGCGCTCGCGATCGTCCTCGACCACACACCGGTGCTCCCCGCCGAGGAGGCCGATCTCGTCCACGCCGTCGGACGCGTGCTGGCGGAGGACGTCCACGCCGACCTCGACATGCCGCCCTTCGACCGCTCGGCCATGGACGGCTACGCGGTGCGGGCGGCGGAGGTCGCTCGGGCCCCGGTCGTGCTGGACGTGGCGGGGCAGGTGCGGGCCGGCCAGTGGCCCGACCACGCGCTCGAGGCGGGACAGGCGGTCCAGGTGATGACGGGAGCCCCCGTGCCGGTGGGGGCCACCGCCGTGCAGCCCGTCGAGAAGACCCGGCCGGTGGACGGCGGCCGGCGCGTCGAGATCCTGGCTCCGGTGGAGCCGGGCGCCCACATCGCGCGCCAGGGCGCCGAGGTCCGGGCGGGGGAGCGGCTCCTGGAGCGCGGGCGCACGATCGATCCCGCCACGGTGGCGGTCCTCGCTTCCGCCGGCCGGGGCCGCGTGCGCGTCGGCCGGCGCCCGACCGTGGCGGTTCTCGTCACCGGCGACGAGCTGGTCGACGTGTGGGAGACGCCCAGCCGGGGGCGGATCCGCAACAGCAACGGCTACGCGGTGCTGGCCCAGGCGCGCTGGGTGGGAGCGGACGCCCGCTCGCTCGGGGTGGTGCCGGACCAGTCCGAGCGCATCGCCGACGCGGTGCGGGACGGCTTCCGCGACGACGTGCTGGTCATCTCGGGCGGCGTCTCCGAGGGGGCCTACGACCTCGTGGAGGAGGTGCTGGCCCGCTTCGACGTGGGACTCCTCTTCACGAAGGTGGCCATCAAGCCGGGCGCGCCCCTGGTGTTCGGGCGGCGGGGAGACAAGCTCGTGTTCGGGCTGCCCGGCAATCCCGTCTCGGCCCAGGTCACCTTCGACGTGTTCGTTCGCGCCGCCCTGCTGCGCATGCAGGGAGCGAAGGTCGTCTCGCGGCCGCGGGTGGAAGTGGAGCTGCTCGACGCGGTGAAGAACCGCTCCGGCCGCCCGGCCTACTCCCCGGCGCGGGTCGGGTTCGAAGCGGGGCGCCTGGTGGCCCGGCCCGTCGCGTCCCAGGGCTCGGCCGACGTGGTGGCCCATGCCCAGGCCAACGCTCTCGTCATCCTCGAGGCGCAGCAGCTCCGGGCCGAGGCCGGCGAGCACGTGCCCGCCCTCCTGCTCGGCAACTTCCTGGAGCGCGACGGTTCCGCCTAGGCGCGGCGTTCCCCGCCTGAGTCATCTCGACGCCGGGGGCGCGGCCCGCATGGTCGACGTCTCGGCCAAGCCGGTGACGGCCCGTGAGGCCGTCGCCCGCGGCCGCATCCGGATCGCACCCGCCGCGCTGAGCCTGGCCCGCCGCGGCCGGCTGCCGAAAGGGGGCGTGGCCGAGGTGGCGCGGCTGGCCGGCATCCTGGCCGCCAAGCGCACGGCCGAGGCGATCCCGCTCTGCCACCCCTTGCCGCTCACCCACGTGGACGTCGACGTGAGCGCCCGGCGCGACGGCTTCGAGATCGAGGCCCGCGTCCGCACCCAGGCGCGGACCGGCGCGGAGATGGAGGCCCTCCACGCGGTGGCGGTCGCTGCGCTGACCGTCTACGACATGGTCAAGGCGGCCGACCGGGCGATGACCATCACCGACATCCGCCTGGTGAGGAAGTCGGGGGGAAAGAGCGGGGCCGACACGGCTCGTTAGCGCCGGTCACTCCTCGCCGCTTCGAGGTTCTGCCTGGCTCGCGCCGTGTAGGGCGAGGCGGGATACGCCTGCTGCAGGCGCCGATACGCGGTCTCCGCCTCGCGACGGTGGCCCGCCTCCAGGTGCGCGTTGACGACGCCCAGGAGAAGAGCATCCGAGCCCGGGGCGTCCGGGGCGGCGTCCAGCGCCTTCTCGAACACGGATTCCGCCTCCCTGGCCTTGCCCATCATGAGGAGGTTGAGGCCCCGCGCGATGGCCACCTGCCGGCGGGACGCGAGGTCTCCCGCCGCCGCGGGCGCGGCCTGCGCGCGCTCGTAGAGCCGCTCGCTGACCTGCCGCAGGCGCTGGCTCTCGTAGAAGGCGGCCACCGCGGCCAGGGCCGCCAGGTCGTCGGGTTTCTCGCGCAGGCCGCGGCCCGCGGCCGCCAGAGGGGCGAAGTCGGTGGGGACCGCCTGCAGGATGCGCGAGAACTTCGCGCGCTCCAGGTAACCGGATACGCGGAAGATCTCGTTCCCCCACGGGTCGAGGAAGAGGGTCGTGGGGTTGACGATCACCTGGTACCGCGTGTTGAGCGTCTCGTCGCCCGGACCCACCAGCACGGGAACGTAGCGGCGCGTCAGCTCCACCACCATCACGTTCACCAGCACGTCCTGCTGCATGAGGTCGCAATCGCCCAGCTCGGTGTCGTGCAGCGGCCGCGTGATGCCGTCGCCGCGCGAGCCGCCCCGGGACTCGGTGGCGCCGGGCACGGTCGTCCGCCCGCAGTTGGCGCCCCGGAAGTGCACGAGCAGGGGGGCCCGGCGCTCTTCCGCCTCGGCGAAGGCCCGCGTGTAGTCCTTCGACCAGGCGATCCCCGGCCCCTTGCCGAGGCCGGCCGCGAAGACGCCAGCCAGCACGAGGCTCGTGGGCATCGAGCCCTCCCGACGAGATGGCCCCGGAGGCGGATGGCCCCCGGGGCCGGAACAGGTCGACGGCCCGAGCGGCTAGAAGCTCCAGCGCGCTCCGAGGATGGTCTGGCGCGGCGCGACGACTCCCCCCGGGGCCTCGAAGGCGACTGGGGTGGTCTGGCCGGGGCCGATGGTGACGCTCGTGGTGGGCACCCGCGTGAGCACGCTCGTGATGAGGCTCTTGTTGAGCACGTTCGTCATGTCGGCGTAGAGGGCGATCCGGTCCTTGCGGGACCCGATCGTGAAGATCTTCTCCAGCCGCAGGTCCAGGATGTTCTCGGTCGGGAGGCGGCGGTCGCCGCGCGGCTCGAGCAGCGGCCGCCGGCCGGAGCTGGAGCCGAAGTACGAGGAGAAGCTCGTCTGGCTCGAGCTGAGCTGCTGGAACGGCGTGTAGGTCGCCCCGCTGATCGATCGGAAGTAGGCGTTGACGGCGATCTCGACCACGGGCACCTGGACCCCGAGCATGGCCTTCAGCTCGTGGGGACGGTCGTTGGTCGCGCGACCATTGGAGTTGACGAGGGCCAGGGTGGGCGTCTCGTAGAACAGGCTCGGGCCGAAGCTGGACTCGCTGGTGTTGTTGATCGTTCCCTCCGTGCGGGACAGCACGAGGGAGACCTGTCCCCGCCACCGGTGGCTGTAGCCCTTGTTGACGACGAACATCAGCCCCTTGTATCTGCGTTTGGCATCCACGGTCCCGAGCACAGTCCCGCTCGGATCGAGGTACTGGAACCCGTCGGGGTTCGTGATGAGCAGCGTGCCTTGCGACGCGGAGCGGTTCGCCCACTTGTAGAATGTGATCGGCCGTGCCGTCAACGTAGGCGAGGAGGCGGAGGTGAGGCTCACCGGCGTCCACCGCGCCAGGGGCAGGACGTTGCCCACGAAGTTCTTGTTGTCGCGCCAGATGCCGGTGACCAGGAAGCGGACGTCGTGGCCGATCGCGCGCTCGAGGCCGAGGCTGACCTCGTCCACCCGCGGATGCTTGATGTCGGGGTCGATGGTGGCCGTCGGCGGATTGGTGATGCCGGTCTGGCTCCGCAGGCTCAGCGGGCAGTTGTAGCTGGCGGTGGGGCCGTTGGGGCCGTAGGGCGGGCACCCGGACATGTCCCACGTGATGCGCGGCTGGTAGCCGGGAGTGGCCAGCTTATAGATGTCGTTGAAGATCCCCTCGTAGTACTGGCTGTAGTTCCCCTTCAGGACCGTCTTGTGGTCGCCGGTGAGGTCGAAGGCGAAGCCCAGCCGCGGCGCGAAGGAGGTGTTCTTGTACACCGCGTCCACGCCGGGGGCGCCGCCGGTGAGGTGGTCGACGCGCACCCCGGGGTTGAAGGTGAGCCGATCACCGATGTGCCAGCTGTCCTGGGCATACACCGATTCGCGGTGGTTGCGGCCGTTGATGTCGTAGCTGTAGGCATAGGCCGTGTACGGCTGGCCGCCGTAGTCGTAGTAGTAGGTGTTGTTGATGTAGCCGTAACGGTCGCGGGTCTTGCTCCGCTCGACCTCCAACCCGAACTTCAGGTCGTGCTTGCCGAAGCCCTCGGCGTAGTGCGAGAGCGAGGCGTTGACCTGGTGCCGTCCGCGGTCGGCGTAGTAGAACCAACCCTGCGACACCGACAGCAGCCCCGATTCTCCGTCGCTGTGGTTCGGCGCCTTGACCTTGGGGTTCAAGTCGTAGAAGCCCCACCAGCCCGTGTACTTGACCTCGCTGAAGGTCTTCGACCCGAAGAGGTGCCGCCACTGGGCGAGCCAGACGTACTCCGGGGCGTCCTCCTGGTTGGTCAGGTCGTCGGTGGCGACGAGGGCCGAGACGCCGTTGCGACCGATGATGTTGTACGCGTCGTACTGCAGGTGGCCGGTGAAGGTGTTGTTCGAATCGGGCTGGTAGGTCAGCTTGAGGTTGAGACGCGGGCTGGTCTCGTCGCGAAGGGTCCGCGGGCCGGTCGGATCCTGCTTCTGGTGGTACCGCTGGGCGCTGGCGAAGAAGAACAGCTTGTCCTTGATGAGCGGCCCGCTGAGCTGGGTCGTGATGTCGGTCTGGTTGAGGATCCTGGCCGGGTCGCCCAGCGAAGGGTTCTTGGTCGTGATGTCCTTGGTGATGTTCTTGCCGGCCAGGCTGGACTTGGTCCAGATGGCGTCGAACAGGCCGGCATAGCGGTTGCCGCCCGACTTCGTGATCGTGTTCACGATGGCGCCCGTGAACGCGCCGAACTCGGCCGGGGCCCCGATGCCGACGATGTCGACCTCCTCGATGATGTTGTAGTTGTAGAAGGTCCAGGCGGTTCCCCCCGAGGGGTCGCGGGTGTCCACGCCGTCGATGAGGAGGCCGTTGGCCGACGAGGCGTCGCCGCCGTAGGCCGAGGAGGCGGTGATGCCGGGGGCGAAGTTCAGTAGCGTGCCGGCGGCGAGGCCCTGCCGGATCGGCATGTTGAAGAGCAGGTCCTGGGAGAGCTGGTTGTTGGTGGCGCTGCTCGTGACGTCGACGACCGGCGCCTCCCCGATCACGGTGGCGGTGTCCGTCATCCCGCCCACTTTGAGCGCGAAATCCACCGCCGATGTCTTGCCCAGGGCGACCGAGACGTTCTCCCGCTTCAGGGGCCGGAAACCGGTCACCTCCGCGCGTACGTCGTAGCTCCCGGGGTCGAGGCCGGCGAAGCGGTAGGATCCGTCGGCCCCGGTGGTCGTGTTCCGGGTCCCGGTCTTGCCGGTGAGGGTGACGCTCACCCCGGGCAGCACACCACCCTGCTCATCGGTCACGACGCCGTTGATCGAGCCGGTGATGGTCTGCGCCCAGGCGGGCGCGGCGAGCATGACCAGGGCGAGCAGCGTCAGCCAACGGGTCTTCACCAAGGCTTTCATCGCATCACCTCTAGCGGATGGGGGACTTCACCGGCTTGCGGTCGTGGTTGATCGAGTAGAGCGCGAAGCCGACCCCGGCGGCCATCAACACCAGCGCCGCGACCCCGGCCGGCTTCTGGAAGAAGGAGCGGTCGTCGGGGGACGACGCGGCCGCGGTCTCCTGCGTGAACGCCCGCGCGGAGGGCGTGAGCGTGGCGAGCTTGGCCGCCGTGGCCGCCGCCAGTGGCCGCGCGGGTGTAGCCTGGCCCTCACCCGCGGCGGCGGGTGGCGCCGAGATGGCGAGCCCCAACAGGAGGACCAGAGCGCCCGCCACGGCCCTGGCCCACGCGCCCGAGCTTCGTCTCACTGATTTCCTCCCCCTCGGCGGGTGAGGCCCGCCGGAAAGACGCATGTCCACGGCTATTTCGTTACGCCGGACGGCAGCAACGCTCGTGCCATTCGGGACAGGAAGAGGGCCTGAGCCGATCTTCTTACATGGAAATGAATTGGACGTCAAGCACGCTTGGATGGAGGCTTCTGACGGCAGGAGTTTACGTCTCGGTGGATCCAAATGATTGAAGATTCCCGTCGGTTGACGGGCGCTCGGCCGGTCAGCTAGCGTCGTGAGACGTGACCCCGGGGAAAAGGAGACGGACGCTCGCGCTCGGCGCGGGCATCGCCGCGCTAGCGTTGATCGTGGCGGGAGGCGTCACCTTCCTGATCCGGCAGCCGCCACGCAGCGACGAAGCGGCGCGACGTATCGTCGCCCGCCAGCACCCCGCTCCCGGGGACCTCAACGTCGTGGTCGTCACCCTCGACACGACCCGGGCCGACCGCCTGGGCTGCTATGGCTTCTCGGGGGTGGAGACGCCGAACATCGACGGCCTCGCCGCGGAAGGGGTCGTCTTCGACGCCGCCACGTGCACGGTGCCCCTCACGTTCCCCTCCCACTCGTCGATCTTCACCGGCCTCGTCCCGCCCCATCACGGCGTGCGTGACAACGGCGGCTTCTTCCTCGACGACGCCAAGGTGACGCTGGCCGAACGGCTGAAGACCGCCGGCTGGACCACCGGCGCCTTCATCGGGGCCTGGGTGCTGGAGTCCAAGTGGGGACTGGCCCAGGGCTTCGACACCTACTCCGACCGCTTCGACCTGAGCCGCTACAAGGTGATCTCCCTCGGCACCGTCCAGAAGCCGGGCGACGAGGTCATGGACGACGCGCTGCGCTGGCTGGAGTCGGTGCGGTCGCGGAAGTTCTTCGCCTGGGTGCACCTCTACGATCCGCACTCGCCCTACGACCCGCCCGAGCCCTTCCGCTCCCGCTATCCGCGCCAGCCGTACCTCGGCGAGATCGCCTACACCGACAAGGTCGTGGGCCGCCTGCTCGGCTGGCTGCGGGAGGCGGGCCTCATGGAGCGGACGCTCGTGGTCCTGACCGCCGACCACGGCGAGAGCCTGGGCGACCATGGCGAAGCGACCCACTCCTTCTTCATCTATGACTCCACCACCCGCGTCCCCCTCATCGTCCGCACGCCCTGGGGCTGGCGCGGGCGGCGGCCGGCGCAGGTGTCGAGCGTCGACCTCATGCCCACCGTCCTCGACCTCGTGGGCCTGCCGCAACAGCCAGGAATCGACGGGCGGTCGCTCATGCGGGCGCTGCTCGATCCTTCCGCCGACCTGGGGCACGTCGCCTACTCGGAGACGTACTTTCCGCGCTATCACTTCGGCTGGCAGCACCTGCGCAGCCTGCGCGACGGCCAGTACCTCTACGTGGACGCGCCGCAAAGGGAGCTGTACGACCTGGCCCAGGATCCCGGCGAGACGACCAACATCTACGACGCCCACCGCAAGCGGGCCGAAGACCTGCGGGCCGCCCTGAATGAGCTCGGCCGCGCGGGCACCGAGGCCACCCCCGACCGCCGCCAGCTCGACCCGGACACGCTGCAGCGGCTGGCCGCCCTCGGCTACGTCGGCAACGTCATCGACGTGGACCCCCAGGCGGTGCTCCCCGACCCGAAGGCGAAGCTGAAGCTTTTCCAGATGATGAACGCGGCCAAGAACCTGGCCCAGGACAAGGACGACCTAGAAGGCGCGGTGGCGACCATGCGCAAGGTCATCGCCGAGGATCCCGGCATCATGGACGCCCATCTCACCCTGGGCAACTGGCTCGTGCGCTTGAAGCGGCCCGAGGAAGCCATCGCGGCCTTCAAGCAGGCGCTGGCGTTGAAGCCCGACGACGACATCGCGCTCGGCAATCTCGCGCACATCCTCCGCGCCCGCGGCCGGACGCAAGACGCGCTGGAGGCGCTGGAGGTCTTCCACACCGCGCTGCGGGTGAATCCCAGCAACCCGCAGTCCTGGTACCAGCTCGCCACGCTCTACCTCGACCTCGGGCGGAAGGGGGAGGCCGAGGCGACCTTCAGGGAGGCGCTCACCGCGAACCCGAGGATGGGCGCCGCCTACAATGGGCTGGGAGTGATCGCCTTCCAGCAGGCGCGGGTGGCGGAGGCCGAAGGCCTGGTGGCCAAGGCCATCGAGCTGGAGCCGCGGCTGCGCACGGCGCTCTACAACATGGGGCGGATCCGCGAGGCCCGGGGCGACGCGGCCGGCGCCGAGCAGCTCTACCGGCGGGAGCTGGAGACCTATCCCGACAACGGCCGCGCCCGCTTCAACCTCGCCCAGCTCCTGCGCGGCCGAGGCGACCATGCCGGTTACCTGGCCGAGTTGCGGACGGGCATCGCGCAGGCGCCCGAGTTCGGTCCCTGTTACTGGTACCTGGCCCGGGAAGAGCTGGACGGAGGGCGCCTCGACGAGGCGGCCGATCTCGCCCGCCGCGGCCTGGAGGCCCAGCCCGTGTCGGACGTGGCCCCCCTCGGCCACTACGTGCTCGCCGACGTGTACAACCGGCGTGGGGAGCCGGCCAAGGCGCAGGAGGAGGTGTCGAAGGCCCGCAAGCTCGAGGCCGCCCTGCGCAAGAAACCACCGTCCGCGCTCTAGAGGGGTGCTTTCGATGCGCTTCAAGGGACTCGCGCTCGTCGTCCTCGCCGTTGCGACTTCCGCCGCGGCGGCCGAGAAGCCGGCCGACCTCGTCCTCGCCGGGGGCGTCGTCGTCACGCTCGACCCGGCTCACCCGCGGGCCAGCGCCGTCGCGGTCCGGGACGGCCGCATCGTGGCGGTCGGCGACGATGCCCGGATGAAGGCCTTCATCGGGCCGGCGACGAAGCGGATCGACCTCGCCGGCCGGGCCGTGGTGCCCGGCCTCACCGACGCGCACGTGCACGTGGAGAGCATCGGGGCCGCCCTCGAGAGCCTCGACCTCGTGGGCGCGCCCACGCTCGACGAGGCCTTGCGGCGGGTGGCCGACCGGGCCAAGGGCCTCGCGCCGGAGGAGTGGCTCCTCGGCCGCGGCTGGGACCAGAACGACTGGCCCGGGCAGCAATTTCCGAGCGCGGCCGACCTCGACCGCGTCGTCGGCGACCACCCGGTCTACCTGACGCGCGTCGACGGCCACGCCGGCTGGGCCAACTCGAAGGCGCTGGCCCTGGCCGGCATCGCGGCGGCGACGCCGGACCCACCCGGCGGACGGATCATCCGCGACCCCTCCGGCGGCCCGGCCGGCGTCCTGGTCGACCGCGCCCAGGCCCTGGTCACCGCGAAGATCCCCGCTCCCCCGCGACCGGTGCGCAAGAGGCGGCTGGTCGCCGGACTGCAGGCGGCCGCCCGCGCCGGCCTCACCGCCGTCCACGACGCCGGCGTCGGCCTGGACACGGTCGGTCTCTACAAGGAGCTGCTTCGCGAGCGCGCGTTGCCCGTCCGGGTCTACGTGATGCTGCGGGGGCCGGGAGAGTTCCTGGCCAAGGGGGCCGCCCTCAAGCCCGAGGTGGGCCTCGGCGACGGCATGCTCACGATCCGCGCCATCAAGGTAGTGGCCGACGGGGCGCTCGGCTCGCGCGGCGCGCTCCTGCTCGCTCCCTATGCCGACGAGCCGGCGACGAAGGGCCTGCTCACCGTCGACGCCGAAGAGTTCCGGCGCCTGCTCCCCCGAGCGATCGCCCAGGGGTTCCAGGTCGCGACCCATGCCATCGGCGACGGCGCCAATCGCTTCGTCCTCGACGCCTACGAGCGGGCCTTCGGCGGCTACGACGGCAGCCGGTACCGCTTCCGTGTCGAGCACGCCCAGGTGATCGCTCCTTCCGACGTGCCGCGCTTCAAGAGCCTGGGCGTGATCCCGTCCATGCAGCCCACCCACTGCACGAGCGACATGTACTGGGCGGAGGCCCGGCTGGGGCCGGAGCGGGTGAAGGGCGCGTACCTGTGGAAGACGTTCCTGAGGCAGGGTGTGCCCCTGCCCGGCGGCAGCGACGCGCCGGTCGAGTCGATCGAGGTGGTCCCCGGTCTCCACGCGGCGGTCACCCGGCAGGACGCCAAGGGCTGGCCGCCCGGCGGCTGGCATCCCGAAGAGCGGGTGACGATCGACGAGGCCCTGGCCATGTTCTCGCGGCACGCCGCCTTCGCCGCGTTCGAAGAGCACGAGCGGGGGACGGTGGCGGTGGGCATGCGCGGCGACCTCACCGTGCTCAGCCGGGACCCGACCGCGATCCCCGCCGCGGAGATCCTCGCCGCCAAGGCGTCGCTCACCATCGTGGGCGGACGGATCGTCCACGGCGGGTGAGGTATCATCGGGAGGCAGCCCCTGGAGGGATCACCGATGGCGGTCTGCCCGGACTGCGACGCGGACATCGAGATCGACGAGTACGACGTGGACAAGGGGCAGGTGATCAGCTGTCCCGAGTGCGGCATCGACCTGGAGGTGGTGGGGCTGGCTCCCCTGGAGCTGGACCTCGCTCCCCAGGAGGAGGACGAGTGGGAGGAGTGATGGCGGCCCCGGCGGAGGTCAAGGAGCAGAGGCTGGACGCCATCCTCCGCGAGATGGGCTCGGTCGTGGTGGCCTTCAGCGGCGGCGTCGACAGCGCGTACCTGGCCGTGCGGGCCCACCGCGCGCTGGGCGAGCGGGCACTGGCGGTCACCGCCGACTCGCCTTCGCTGGCGGCGGCCCAGCGGGAGGTCGCCCGGTCGGTGGCCCGCGACTTCGGCTTGCGCCACCGGCTCGTGCCGACGACCGAGCTGGACGACCCTCGCTATGTGCGCAACGACGGCGACCGGTGCTACCACTGCAAGACCGAGCTGTTTCGCCGCTTGTTGCCCCTGGCCGCCGCGGAGGGCTACCGGCACGTCGCCTACGGCGCGATCGTGGACGACCTGTCGGATGTCCGGCCCGGCCACCGCGCGGCGGCCGAGGCCGGCGTGCGCAGCCCGCTCCTCGAAGCGGAGATGACGAAGGCCGACGTCCGCGAGAGGTCCCGCCGGATGGGGCTTCCCACCTGGGACCTGCCCGCCTCGCCGTGCCTCTCCTCCCGCATCCCCCGCGGCATGCCGGTGAGCCCGGAGATCCTTCGCCAGGTCGAGCGGGCGGAGGAGGCGGTGCGGGCCCTCGGCTTCCGCGAGCTGCGCGTGCGGCACCTGGGAGAGGCGGCGCGGGTCGAGATCGCTCCGGCCGAGATGGAGCGGCTCGACGCCGGCCTCCGCGGGGCCCTGGAGCGGGCCGTCCTCTCCGCCGGCTATCTGCGCTGCGTCGTCGACCCCGCCGGCTACCGCCGCGGGCGCCTCAACGAGCTCCTTCCCCTGACCGTCATCGGTCCGGCTTGACTCTGCGGTATCATTCGGACGTCCGCTGACGCGGGCCGTGGACGTCACGCTGCCGCGGAAGCTTCCCCCTGGAGGGAAATCATGTTCGGTCTCGGCTTTCCGGAGCTGCTCCTCATTCTGGTCATCGTCGTCCTGATCTTCGGCGTCGGCCGCATCCCCGAGCTGGGCAAGGGGCTGGGAGAAGGCATCCGCAACTTCAGGAAGGGTCTCAAGGGCGAGGAGAACGAGAAGAAGCCCTGAGCCTTTCCGCTCACCAAGGAGGACACCCCATGAGACGGACGAGCCTGGCCCTCTTCCTGGTGATGGCGGTGGGCTTGCCCGCCTGCCACCATCGCCCCAAGGCGGCCCCTCCGCCTCCTCCTCCGGCGGCGCCCCCGGCCGCCCCGGCCACGCCTCCTCCGGCGCCCCCGCCGCCTGCCCCTGAGGCCGGGCCGCTCGTCGACGAGTACGAGCGCCTGCGGCAGACGAGCAGCGACGAGATCGAGAAGATGGGCCTGCTCGCCGACATCCACTTCGACTTAGACAAGGCGGAGCTGCGCGAGGGAGACCGGCAGATCCTCAGCCGCAACGCCGACGCCCTCAAGAAGTTCGATTTCCTGAGGATCACCGTGGAGGGGCATTGCGACGAGCGCGGCTCGGTCGAATACAACCTGGCCCTCGGAGAGCGGCGGGCCAAGGCGGCCTACGACTACCTGTCCTCGCTCGGCGTGGCCGCCGACCGCATGAAGACGGTCTCCTATGGCAAGGAGGTACCGCTCTGCCAGGACTCGACCGAGGAGTGCTGGGCCCGCAACCGGCGGGACCACTTCGCGGTCACCAGCAAGACCCGGGGAAGGTGACGCAACTCACGTAAGCCGGCCCGCGCGGAGCCCGCGGCCGTCCTTGACACCCCCCGGGGTTGTCTCTAATCTGTCCTTCGCCCGCATGGCCTCCCCCGTCCCATCCCCGCGCCGATGAGCGAGCAGCCGGAGCCGAAATCCGCCCCCGTCGTCAGGGAGCTGTCCGGGCGGATCGGCAAGTACGAGATCGTCCGCCCTCTCGGCAAGGGCGCGATGGGCATGGTGTACCTGGCCCACGACACGGTGCTGGAGCGCGACGTGGCCCTGAAGGTCATGGTCGCCCAGATCGCCGACGACCCCGAGCTGATCCAGCGCTTCTCGCGCGAGGCCAAGGCCGTGGCCAAGATGACCCATCCCAACGTGGTCACGGTCTTCGACCTCGGCACCCACACCGACGGCTCGCCCTACATCGCCATGGAGCTGCTCAAGGGGCAGGACCTCCAGAAGGCGATGCGTACGCCGCCGCCGATGACGCTGGAGCGCAAGGTCTCGATCATGGTGCAGGTCCTGGCCGGCCTGGCCCACGCCCACCAGGCGGGGATCGTGCACCGCGACATCAAGCCCGCCAACATCTTCATCAACCAGGACGGCACGGTGAAGATCATGGACTTCGGGGTGGCCCGCCTGACCACCGCCTCCATGACCGGCACCGGCAACATCGTGGGCACGGCCGACTACATGTCCCCCGAGCAGGTGAAGGGGGCCAAGGTCGACGGGCGCAGCGACATCTTCAGCGTGGGCTGCATGCTCTACGAGCTGCTGGCCGGCCGGCGGCCGTTCCACTCCGACAACCTGATGGCGATCTTCTACAAGATCACCCACGAGGAAGTGAACTACGACCTCCTGCCCCCGGGTCCGGAGCACGAAGCGCTGCTGCCCGTCCTCAAGAAGGCGCTCGCCAAGAGCCTGGACGACCGTTACCAGACCGCGTACGACTTCGCGGTCGCCTTGCGCGAGTACCTGAAGGCGTGGAGCACCTCGGCCTCCGCGCAGCACGTCCTGGAGGAGCTCATCGATCTCGAGCCGCCTCCCTCGTCGCCGCCCCAGCCTCTCACCGACGCTGCCGGGGCCACCCTCGTCCCGGCCGACGAGCGCGAGCTGCCCTCGGCCACCATGGACCTGGGACGTCTCGCGCGTCGGACGCAGGCCCCCACCGTCCGGCCGGGGACCGGGACCGTGAAGGGAGCGGGCCCGACCGTCGTGGCCGGGACGCAGACGCCGACGGTGCTCACTCCGACCGCTCGGCGCGGGCCGGCGACCCGGGTCGCGCCCACCGCCGTCCGGCGCGAGCCCGCTCCCTCCGGGGGCAGCCCCGTCCTCTACATCGTGCTCGGCGCGATGGGCGTGGCGCTTCTGGTAGCGGGCGGCTACATCTACCTCAACCGGCAAGGGGCGAAGACGGCCGAAGGCAGTCTTCCGGCGACCACGCTCATCAGCGCGCCCGCGACCACGGTGCCGCCGACCACCATCGCGGCCGCCACACCCGTTCCGCCGACGACCGCGCCGCCGCCGACCTTCGGCAAGGCCGTCGGCAGGGGCGCCTCGGCCATGAAGGCGGCCCAGGCGGCTTTCGCGCGCAACGACTACGGCCAGGCGATGGCCCAGGCCCAGAAGGCGCTCGCCGAGGACCCGGCCGACCGCCAGGCCAAGAGCCTGGTGGAGAACGCCCTGAACGGGCAGAAGGCGGAGGCTCGCTTCGCCTCCGCCGAGAGCGCGCTTCGCCAGGGCCAGTTCGAGCGGGCGATGAGCGAGGCCGAGGCCGGGCGTTCGCTTGCGGCCTGGGACCCGCGCGGCCCGAGCCTGGTCGCCCAGGTCCAGCGCCAGCAGCAGGCGGCGCAGCAGGCCCAAGTCGCCGACCAGCAGCGCAAGCAGGCGGCGGCGCTGCAGAACGAGGTCAACGGGCTCCTGGGCCAGGCCGACACCGCGCTGGCCGGGCAGAAGTACGACGCCGCCATCGGCCTCTACGACGAGGTGCTGAAGCGCGATCCCCAGAACCCGCGCGCGGCGCAGGGCCGGACCGGAGCCATCACCGCGCGGGCGGTGGCCCAGGCGGCCAGCGGCGCGGGCGGCCACGT
>Ga0066710_100000375_pt1 | contig 26043 bp, 18 predicted proteins | sample GraSoiAngelo_159_FD_79666 | JGI IMG/M metagenome (GOLD analysis project Ga0066710, IMG submission 79666) | Grasslands soil microbial communities from the Angelo Coastal Reserve, California, USA - 14_1009_16_40cm | ecosystem: Environmental > Terrestrial > Soil > Grasslands | place: USA... | reverse complement strand
CTTCGGACGAGCTTCGTTAACGTTGATTGTGCGTCCGCCGAATTGTGAACCGTTTAAGCCAGTAATGGCCTTCTCGCCTTCTTCCGGGTTTGTCATTTCTACAAAACCAAATCCACGCGAGCGGCCAGTTTCGCGGTCGGTGAGAATGCTCACCCTTTCTACCTGGCCGTAGGTTTCGAAAATCTGGCGCAGCTCATCTTCGGACGTGTTGAAGCTGAGATTCCCAACGAAAATGTTTTTCAAGGTGCCCTCTTTTCTGTCTTGGCGAACCAGGGAGAACACTCCAGCAAATAGAAGGCGTTTTTACCGGGGCCCGCAAGCGCGCCGAGAGTACAGCAAATCTTGGGAGTTGGCAAGTCAGAATCAGGTATTCGAGGATTTAGCGGCGATCTGACATTTGCCTAGATGAAAGCGGGACAAGATGAGGCTCTTGACACTCGCTGCCAATTCGGCGTAAAAACTGTCTGCAATCAGTGGTTTGTGTCAGTGTCTTCGATCCAGCCGGTTGTCCCTATTTTACTGAACAATTTGGCGAGTTGGAGTGCACGAATGAACAGGTCTAAAGCCGGAGCTCGGAAGATCGAAAGCGGAAGTCAGGCAGGCTGGTGTGGTTTGCCGCAGTGATCATTTTGGTCGCATCAGCGGCGTTTGGCCAAGTCTTGAATCAGCACGAGGAGCCGAAAGCGGCGGACTTTTCGCAAACGGGTTCCACCAAGCAGGAAATTCGTGGAGCAGTTAAAGTGACGGTCCAGGCGGACAAGCCTCGAGGCTTTCTGCCTCCTCGCGGGCTGGGGGTGTTCTCATCGGTGGGTGACAACCAGCTGATGGATCCCATAATGCCGCAGATTCTTCAATCATCACGTGTAACGACTCTGCGGTATCCCGGCGGTGCCTATGCAGATAACTACCATTGGTCCACCTACAAACCTACCAAATGGCAGGGTACTGATCAGTTGGGTTACTACGCATCCCAAAATGACTTCGGCAATTTCGTTCACCTTGTAGATCAAATCGGTACAGCGGTAATCACAGTGAATTACGGATCGAGTCTTGACGGCACGGGCGGGGGAACTCTGCAAGAGGCTGCCGCATGGGTAGCGTATGCGATGGGTGATCCCGCAAACACAAAGCCGATCGGCAAAGATTCGACCGGGCACGACTGGCAGACGATCGGTTACTGGGCAGGATTGCGTGCATCGCAGCCATTGGCAAGCGATGATGGCCTGAACTTCCTGCGAATCGGACTTCCCAATCCTGTGCTCATTAAATATTGGGAAGTTGGAAATGAAGCTTATAAGAATGGCTATTACGGAGGACAGGGCACCGAAGAAGATCTGCATGCGGCTTATCCCAAAGATCCAAAGGACAATGAAAAGCAACGACGCAAGAACGCGAATCTTTCGCCGGACGCATATGGAAATAACTTGCTCCAATACATCAAGACCATGAAGGCGGTGGATGGGAGGATCAAAGTTGGCGCGTCGCTCGACATTCCCCTTGCCGGTGACTGGAATACCTCGGGAGACTGGGTGCAGGATCCAATTACGACGAAGTGGGTAGAGGCAAAGGGAACTGGCCTGGGTGGACCCCAAAAGAACTTTGATGGGTCTCGACTGGGACCGGAACGTTCTCAAGATTGCGGGCAAGGAGATAGATTTCGTTTCTCTCCACTGGTACACGGCCGCAACAACCGAGGCCTCAGGCTGGAAGGACATCGACAACAAGGAACCCTACTCAAGACGCAAGATGAGCTTCCCAAGATTATGGCCGGTCTTCTCGATCTCTTTCAAAAATACTGTGGCCAAAACATGCAGAACATGCAGTTACTGGTGACCGAGTTCGGCATTACTCCCTGGATTAAGGTCAACGACGAAATCGTTTCGGCTCTATTGGCGGCCGACGCGTACGCCACTCTTGTCGAGGACGGCGCTGCTAACATTGATTGGGCGGAATTGCACAAGAACGGTTTCTTGAACGATGAGAACAAGCCAGGGCCCGCCTACTTTGCCCCTCAACTGATCCGGCAAATGGCGAACTTGAACGATAAGATCGTGACGGCAGCGTCAAGCAATGCTTTGCTGGCTGTTCATGCGTCGCTACGGAACGACGGCAGTGTCGGCGTCATGTTCATCAATAAGGACCCAAAGAACAATGCGACGGTGAAGGTCACGGTCACCGGCGCAAGCCTCGCAGCCAAGGGAACTCGTTTCGATTTCGGGAAAAGCAATCCGGCAAGTCAATACGCCGTCGCTGGCGTACCCGCAGATGGACTGGGCAACAGTTTTACGGTGATCGTTCCAAGCTACACAATTACCGATTTGGTGATTCCCAAAGCCCAGTGATGGTCGCGTGGGACAGGCGGCCCACCTGTCCTAACCGAGAGCAGCCGGTTCTTGGGATAATGACGCTTGCCGCACCGTGGACACGTTAGATAGCGGCTCTAGGCCGCCTCGGCGATCGTAGTCTGCTGTGACGGCGAAACTGAGGCCACAACTGCAAGGGACTAGGTACATCCGCAACGGCTTCGACTCTGCGCCCTTGCGCGGGCGTTGTTTCGGCTGCGCGCTGGCGTTCTCCATCAGACCACCAAGATAAAATGAGACTAGAAATCGTTAGAGGAGTAAACGACCCGGCCCCCCACTATGGTGAGCAATACCTTAGTTTTGCCAATCTCTAGTGGTGCGACTTTGAAGATGTTCTGCGATAGCACGATTAGATCGGCAACCTTGCCAGCCTCGAGCGAACCTTCAGTCTTCTCTCGATGCCCTGCGAACGCTGCGTTCAAGGTGTATCCCTTGATCGCATCGGCAAGGCTGATCCGCTCCGACGGAATCCATCCACCTTTGGGCTCGCCCTCTGTGGTCTGGCGGGTCACCGCATTCTGAAGTCCTTCCCACGGACTTAGTGTCACCACCGGCCAGTCGCTTCCAAACGCCAGCACACCGCCCGCAGCCTGAATGCTGTGCCACGCCCAAGCCCGCTGAGCGCGCTCCGGGCCAACGTTCGGGGCCCATGCCTTGAGCGTGTCATCATCTGGATAAGCGTGTAGAGGCTGCATGCTGGCAATCACACCGAGTTTCCCGAATCGCGGAATATCGTCGGCAGAGACATCTTCAATATGCTCAATCCGATGACGCACGTCCTTTGTTCCGTTGACCTGGGCAGCATTCTCATACGCATCCAGTGCTGTGCGGATCGCACGGTCGCCAATTGCATGCGTGAAGACCTGAATTCCGCGACGGTCGAGCTCGGCAACGCCCTTTTGGTATTTTTCAACGTCCCAAAACAGCTGTCCTGAGAGCGAGGGATCATCAGAGTAGGGAGCGAGCATCGCCGCAGTATGGGTTTCGATCACTCCGTCCATGAAGAACTTGACCGCTCCGGCGGCAATCCAATCGTCGTGATAACGATCACGCAATTCAACGATCTCGCGCAGCTGTTGCGCGCTGACTTCTGGCGGATCGACTCTATATCCGAGATAGAAGCGAAGCGTAAGCTTACCTTCCCGCTGCAATTCTTGGATTAGATCGACATTGTGCAGATCATCGCGAAGAGCATCGATTTCGGTCAACCCATGCACGCGGGTTATCCCAAACTGATTCGCCAGCTCTATCCCCGCCATCAATGTCTTTATCTTTTGCTCATGGCTTGGCTCGGGAATTGCGCGGCGAATGATCGCATCGGCGGCATCCTCTTTTATGGCCCCTGTCGGCTCGCCGGTCTTGGGGTCACGCACTAACGATCCACCAGGTGGATCAGGGGTGTCCTTGCTTATATGCGCGATCTCAAGCGCCTTGCTGTTTGCCCACCAGGTGTGTCCGTCAAATCCATCGAGGTACACCGGACGATCACGAACGATTTCGTCGAGGTACTTCTTATCTGGCATGCCGGTGGGAGCAAACACCGGATAGTTCCATCCGCGCCCCAGGAGCCACGGCTCGTTCGGATGCGCCCCAGCATAGGCCTTCACCCGGCTCTGGATCTCAGGGATGCTCTTGACTCCATTCAGAAATATCTGCTGAAGCAACAGCGAACCTTCCATGAAGTGAGTGTGACAATCCGTAAAGCCTGGGAGCACCAGGCGGCCCTTTGCATCGATGACTTGCGTAGAAGTGCCACGAAGGCGGCCGATCTCGCGATCACTGCCCACAGCCAGTATCTTTCCATCGCGGATTGCCAAGGCCTCCGCCCAGGGGTGGTTGGTATCCAAAGTGTAAATTCGGCCATGAAGCAGGACGGAATCTGCGGCGCTTTGGGGAGATTGCGCTTCGAGTGAAGGGATGAAAAAAGCGAAAAGGAGTAACCAAGCCAGCTTGGAAAACCATTTGGTCTTGATCAACTTTGTCTCCCTATTAGAAAGTCGGCGGCGTGTTTACCCAAAGAATGCAGGTTTCAGAGCGCCCGGGATTGCTCCACTGGTGCGGCACGGCGCTCTCAAAGTAAAAGCTGTCGCCCGACCTGAGACTGTATTTCTCGCCGCGTAAATGGATTTGCAGCTCGCCCTTCAGTACGAAAAGAAATTCCTCGCCCACGTGGGTGTACGATTCGCCGCTGCCTGCCCCGGGAGCAATGCGGAACAAATGCGGTTCCATAACCGTGTTTCCCCAAGCCAGCAGTTCCATGCGGACTCCCGGTCCTGCTTCGAGAACTTTTCGTCCCTGGGGGCGCACCAAATGTTTGTTGGGCTCGTTGGTGTCGTAAAAATCGAGTATGTTGGTTTTGTAGTAGCGGGCAAGCCTGCGCAGCGTACTGACCGAAGCGGTCATTTGCGAGCGTTCGATGGCGCTGAGAAACCCGACTGAAACGCCGACCGCGTCGGCGACGATTGCCAGAGAAGATCCCTTTTTTAATCGAAGTTGACGTAATCGCCCGCCGACCGCGCTTGCTGCCCCATCGCGAGCAGGCTGCACCAAGCCTTCCCGCTTCAGGGTTTGCACAATCGCGGGAGCGTTCATGCCGCGCACCTTGCGGAGAAAGCTGGCCCGCTTGAGCAGCCGGACGTCGTCTCGACTGTAGAGTCTGTATTTACTGGCGCTGCGCCGCGGCCGGGCAAGTCCGAGGCTCTCCCACATGCGAATGCTGGTTGGAGATGTGCCGACCAGCCTTGCCACGTCTCCAATCTTTAGATAATCGTTGTGATTGCTCGACGGCATGAACTGCAAGGCAGACCCTCTGCGCTGCTACATGGGAAGCCCGGTTTTTCGCTTGACAGTATTGTTAACTGCCGACTAACCTTACCGGATTATAGCAAGGTTTGTTTTTCTCGCAATCTTGAAAACGAACCGCATTCAGTAAACCGAAAATTCGGCTCGGAGGCGTTGCATGTCTTCCCCCACATTGCGTCGCACAGCTTTCTGTTTGGTTCTAGTCGCATCATTCAGTCTTGCGCTGTTGCCGGTCAGCGCCCAGAGCACCGGCGGCCGCATCCTTGGGCGAGTCTCCGATTCAACCGGCGCCGTGGTTACCGGTGTCCAGGTAACGCTAATCAATGATGCGACCGGCGTCAGCCGCGATACCAAAACGGACCAGAGTGGCGACTACACGTTCGTGGAGGTTGTTCCCAGCAAGTACCGGGTCGAATACACGCTGCAGGGATTTAAGAAAAACGTCCGCGCGAACGTGATGTTGGAGATCAATCAGGTCCTCACTCTCAACGCCACTTTGCAGCCGGGTGCAACGCAAGAGACGGTCGAGGTTTCGTCGGAAGCACCGCTGGTGGACACCACCAGCACCCAATTGGGCGCTGTCGTAAATGATCGCGCAATCAGCCAGCTCCCGCTCAATGCCCGAGATACCTATCAATTCCTCCAGTTGCAACCCGGCGTAATGTCCACGACCGGAACGGGGAACCAGATTGTTTACGGAAGCGATAAGTCAGGATCGGTCTCAGTTAACGGCGGCCGCGGGCGGGCCAACAACTTCAGTGTGAACGGCGGGGATGCGAACGATTTGTTTGTGAACTTGCCCACCGTGCAGCCATCGCCGGACAGCATCGAGGAATTCCGCGTTCTTACGAATACGTTTGATGCTGAGTACGGGCGAAATTCGGGATCTGTAGTCAACGTGATCACGAAATCCGGCACCAATAATTTCCGCGGGAATATTTATGAATTTTTCCGGAATACGAAGCTGAACGCGAATCCTTACTGCTTCACCGAGAGTGAAGGCGTTGCTTGCGACAAGCCGCAATTTAATCAGAATCAGTTCGGTGGCACGTTTGGGGGGCCCCTCAAGAAGGACCGAACATTCTTTTTTGCGTCTTATGAAGGTCGTCGCATTCGTCAGGGCATTCCGTCCCAGTTGGTGTTTGTGCCGACGTTAGCTGAACGCCCCAGCGCGACTCAGCCCTTCGCGGATTTCTCGGCTGAGTCGATTTTCCCAGGCACCCTAAGTACAGCTTTTCCCTTACTGCAGCGCCCCAATTGCGCCGCAGCCATCAATGCCCAGACACAGGGACAAGCCACATTGCAGGATGGGGCTGCTTATGGAGCAACATACAATCCGGTCACGGGAAACCGGACAAGCACCGGGATCTTCACAGATGTTGTAAATAATCGAGACAATATTATCCCGCTGACTTGCCTTGATCCCACGGCTGTGGACTTACTGCAGTACATCCCCACTCCGCTTTCCACCAGCGGCGCGCTGGTGACTACGCCGGTGCAACCTACGCGTGGCGATCAGTTCACGGTGAGGTTCGATCACCGATTGAATTCGAAGCAGAACCTGAGCGTCTATTACTACTTTGACGACGATCACACGATTTCGCCTTTCGCGGTGTTCGAAGCAGCAGGGGCGAGTGTGCCCGGTTTCGGATCTATCATTAATGACCGCTATCAGCAGTGGAACTTCACCCACACCTGGACGCTGAGTAATGCCACTGTCAATGAATTTCGGTTCAACTACAACCGCGAGGGGCAGGGAACGTTCCAACACCCGATCTTCACAACGACCGTACAGAATTCCTGCCCAACGCCGCCTTCGTGGTTGCTGGCTGCTTTTCCCGCAGGGAGCACTCCTTTCTGCTTCGACGATCTGCAGCCCGGCAACCCTACTGGCATCCACCCTAATATCGGTCCGGAACACGAGGGACTTCCGTTTATTCAGGTAAGTGGCGGTTTTAACATCGGCAACAATGGCGAAGGCGAGTTGCCCCAGGTTGGAAACTCGTTTCAGTGGAGTGACAGCATCAGCAAAGTTATGGGAACTCACTCGCTGAAGTTTGGCGGCGACGTGCGCCGACAAAGGTTCGATCAGCTTTTGTACTTCGATGTCAATGGCGAATTTTTTGTGGACCAGACCTCGGTTAACACCACTGACGGTGATTCCGCGCTTTCTGATTATCTGTTGGGACTTCCAGGTGGATACGGTCAGGGATCAGCCCAGCATGAAAACGTGCGCAGCACGGGACTTTATCTTTTCGCGCAGGATAGCTGGAAGATGAAGCCGAATCTTACGCTGAACTACGGCCTTCGCTGGGAGCTGAATACTCCTATTGCTGACATCGGCAAGCGGGTGCAAACCTTCCGACCGGGGGAAGTGAGCAAGGTGTATCCGTGCATGGATACCGTAAATACAGACTGCTCGTCCATGACGCCGGTGGGGCTGGTAGTCCCTGGAGATCCTGGCGTGTCGAATGCGTTGACACAGACGTACTACAAGGCTTTCGCTCCACGCATTGGATTAGCTTGGAGCCCGGGAACCTCGGGCAAAACCAGCATCCGTACAGGATGGGGATTGTTTTACAACCCGGTCGAGCAGCTCGTTCTTGAGCAATTCAGCGCTGAGCCGCCGTTCGGCGGTAGTACGTTCCCGTTCAATACTCTCTTCAACCAGCCCTTTGTTGACCAAGGCGGTCCGGCGATCACCTACCCGAATCCATTCGGTTTGGCGTCACTTTCCGGCGTAAATGGCATTCTGGATCCGCCGCGCAACCAGCCGGTTGACTGGGGAATGTTCCGTCCTATCACGTTGTTCGGACAGTTCCAGCCGCATATGCGCTCGCAATATTCGGCGCAGTACAACTTGACCATCCAGCGGCAGTTGACGAACGATCTGAAGCTTGAGCTTGGCTATGTGGGATCGCAAGGTCATCGCTTGCTGGCCACGCACGACATCAATTACGGGAACCCGCAGACCTGCCTGGATATTATTGACATTCTCGGGCCCGATTCTTGCGGCCCATACTTCGCCGACATTGCGTTCTCTATCCCGGCTGGGTCAGTGACTGGGCCGAATGGTCTGCATCTCCCTTATGGACCGAACGGGCCAACAACGATCGCGCCGAACACGACGCTTGCCAATGACATCACTCTAGTCGGCTTGCGGCGATATTCGTCACTCCAGTGCGATCCTATGACAGGGAATGGTTGTCCCGCAGATGGCATTCCGGTTTTCAGCAGCATTTTTGCCCAGGATACGATTGCCAACTCGGCGTACAACTCTTTGCAAGCGTCGCTAGACAAGAGATTTGCCCATGGGCTGCAGTTCACTTTCGCTTACACATTCAGCAAGTCGTTTGACGAGGCCTCGAGTTTTGAAGGCATTCTCAACCCCATTGATCCGCGTCGCAGTCGTTCCCTTTCAGCCTTCGATGCACGTCACCGCCTGGTTCTCAGCTACTATTGGGAGCTGCCTACTCGGAAATTCAGCGGGGCAACCGGCAAAGTACTCAACGGGTGGGCGGCCTCGGGAATCACGACATTTCAGACAGGGTTTCCGATTCGAATTTCCACCCTGGACGATCAGGAGTTAATGTACAGCTTCGATTTTGAGTTGCCCGGTGAGCCCGACCTGGTCGCACCTTTCAAAACAATGAGGCCGCAGAGCAATGGCCTCTATTACTTCGATCCAAGCTCATTCAGCGAAGACAACACTTTTGGTCTTATCGGAAACTCGCCCCGCACAATCTGCTGCGGTCCCCACATAAGCCAAACGGACTTCGCAATTCTGAAAACCTTTCCTATTTCAGAAAGCAAGCAAGTTGACTTCCGAGCTGAGTTCTTCAACATCTTCAATCACACGCAGTTTTTCAATCCCGACGGTAATTTCTCGGATGGTCCGCAGTTCGGACAAGTCAATCAGGTGCGTGATCCGCGACTGGTGCAGTTTGCTCTAAAATTTAAGTTCTAGCTCGATCCGGGCGGGCCCTTGCCGCCCGGTAACAAATCTAATGGCCGCACAATCTGCGGCTTGAGACTCTTCGGAGACCATGATGTACCCCGATCTACAGAAAGAACTTGACACTTTTGTGCGGCGCACGCCCAAATCGGCGGAGGCACACAAGAAAAACCTAAAGCGCATCCCGCTTGGCGTTGCCAGCAATTACCGCGCCTACGATCCCTATCCGATTTTTGTGAAGGAAGGTTCAGGTTCGCACTTTCGCGATTTGGATGGCAACGACTTTCTCGACCACAATCTCTGCTTTGGCGCGCTGATGGCGGGGCATTGTCATCCAGCGGTGATGAAAGCCGTTGGCGCTCGCCTGACTACCGGCACGATGTTCGGCATGCCGCATGACATGGAATGGGAGCTGGCTGAAGAAATCTGCGATCGTTTTCCCGTAGAAATGGTGCGCTTCGGCAACAGCGGAACTGAAGCCACTATGCACGGCATTCGTCTGGCTCGCGCCGCAACTGGTCGCGACAAGATCGTGAAATTCGAAGGCGCTTACCATGGCCTGCACGATTCCGCGCTGGTCAGCGTGAAGCCGCATGCGCCGGACTTCGGCGACATCCACGCGCCAACTTCGGTGCCGGGCGGCCTCGGTGTGCCCAAGGGCAGTCTCGACAATGTAGCCATTGCGACATTCAACGACCTTGCTACGGTTGAACGCCGGTTCCGAGAGAATCCGGGGCAAATCGCTGCGATCATTCTTGAGCCGATCCTAATGAACGTTGGGCTGTGCATGCCGCAACCTGGGTTCCTCGAAGGTCTGCGTGAGATTGCGACCAACAACGGTGCGCTCCTGATCTTTGATGAAGTAAAGACCGGCGCAAAGCTAGGCTGGGGAGGCGCATCAGAATACTTCGGCGTCATTCCGGACATGATCTGCCTTGCGAAATCCATCGGAGGCGGCTTGCCCCTTGCCGCATTTGGCACGCACAAGTCGGTGATGGACCTGATCTCACAGCACAAAGTCTTTCACGGTGGGACATACAACACGAATCCGGTTTCGATGGCTGCAGGGCTTGCGACATTCCGCGAAGTGCTGACGCGCGAAAACTATACTCACGTCGAAAACCTCAGCAAAAAACTCACAGACGGATATCGCGACATCGTGGCGAAATCCGGCCTGCAGGCTTATGTGATCAGCGCTGGCGCAAACGGGGCGTTGATGTTGTATCCGCATGAAATTCGCAACTACCGTGACTGGATTACGGTTGATACTGACCTGTGGCGCCACTACTGGTTCGCGATGGTCAATCGCGGTGTCATGCCGCAACCGTACTGGTGGGACGAACAGTGGACGATTTCCGTGCAACACACCGCAGCGGACATTGACAAGCATATTGCGGCATTTGCCGATGTCGCGCCTGCATTGGCGAAAGCTCAACAGGAACACTCATCGGCGGTCGTTGCGCACTAAGCGTTTGTGTGGGTTGTGTGGGGCGGGCGCCCTCGCCCGCCTTCGATTTGAGGAGTCACCTTGTCTGGCGCGAGCGATTCCGCCAATCAGCCGCATCTCAAGCGTGTCCTGGGACGCTGGGACTTGGTGCTGCTTTTCGTCGTCGCGGTCTTTAATCTGAACGTGGTGCCGTCGATCGCGGCAAACGGCGGCGTCACGATCTGGCTGTGGATCATTTCGATCCTGTTGTTTTTCTGGCCGCAAGGCATTGCCGTTATCGAGCTCTCGCATCGCTATCCGGGTGAAGGCGGCGTTTATCTTTGGGCGAAGAAGGAGTTCGGAGACTTCAACGGATTTCTTTCCGGCTGGTGTTACTGGACGAACCAGATGCTGTACGTTCCGACGGTGATGCTGTACTTCGTCGGTGTGTCTGTTTATGTGCTCGGCAGCGGGCACGAGTGGCTGGCGGAAAACAAACTCTTTGCCCTGACGGTGTCGCTGGCGTTGCTTGCGTTGATTACGGCGCTGAATATTGCGGGGCTTGGGGTAGGGAAGTGGATCAATAATGCGGGCGCAATTGGGACCGGAATTGCTGGACTCGTTCTGATCGGTCTGGGCGTGATGATCTGGCTGCGCTTTGGCGCTCATTTGAGCGCTGCTGATTTCAGGATGCCGGCGGACTATCGCTCTGCGCTGAATTCATTTGGCGTGATTTGCTTCGGGCTGGTCGGGCTTGAACTGGCTTCGGTAATGGGAGACGAAATCCACGATCCCGTCCGAACTATGCCAGGGGCCGTCGCCTGGGGCGGCGTTATTTCTGGAGTGCTGTACATTGCGACCACGCTGACTCTGTTGGTAGCGGTTGGAAAGAATGACATCAGCATTTTGCAGGGCATCGTGCAAGCGGTCGGTCACATGGCGGAACGGGTCGGGATTGCAGGGATCACGATCCCGTTTGCGTTGATGCTGTGTTTCGCGATAGCCGGAATCGGTTCGGCATGGACCGGAGGCGCAGCGCGCATACCATTTGTCGCGGGCCTCGATTCGTATATGCCGAGTTGGATGGGAAAGATCCATCCCAAATACGCGACACCGCACGCGGCGCTGATCGTGCAGTTTGTAGTTTCAGCAGTGCTGGTAGTGATCAATTTTGCTGGCGGCATTCACGTGCAGGAAACTTTTCAGCGATTGCTGTCGCTCGCAGTGGTGCTGCAACTTGTGCCGTTCCTCTACATGTTTGCGGCGCTGGTAAAGTTCGGCTGGCTGGGCGATACCTCGGGCCGATACCGAAGAGGAATATTGTTCGCCGCGGGCCTGTTCGGATTTGTGACGACGTTTCTGGGCATGGCGCTGGTGTTTTTCCCGGCACAGCAGGTCACGTCCCTGCTTTCGTACGAAGTGTGGATGTTTGGCGGTACCGCGTTCTTCATAGCACTAGCAGCGTTTTTCTTTTTTGTGTATGGAAGACATAAAGTTCTGATCACGAATCACGTAGGGGCTGGTGCCCTCACCCGCCCGGTCGAGCGTGGCTCGACGAATTAGCAGGAGGTCATCATGCCAGCTGGAGTTTCAGCGGAAGTTAAAACTTATAAACTTTACGTGAACGGCGATTGGCTCGAAGGCGACTCGCGGAAGACCTTTCCGGTTTACGACCCCTCGACCGAAGATGTTATCGCACAGGTCCCAGACAGTAATTCCAAAGACGTGGATCGCGCGGTAGCTGCGGCGAAAGCTGCTTTCGAAGACGGACCCTGGGCAATAACAACTCCGCAGGAACGCGGCCGCACACTCTTTCGTCTTGCCGAGAAAATTCGGCAGAACGTGCCCATGCTTGCGGAGTTGGAATGCCGCAACACTGGCAAACCGATTGTCGAAGCGGAATTCGATATCAATGATGTGGCCACCTGTTTTGAGTACTACGGTGGCTTAGCGACGAAGATTCTTGGCTACGTGAACCCTGTCCCGGATAATGCGGTGAGCCTCACGTTGAAAGAACCCGTCGGTGTTGCGGGACAGATTATTCCTTGGAACTATCCGTTGCTGATGGCAGCGTGGAAGCTGGCGCCGGCGCTGGCTGCAGGATGCACCTGCGTACTGAAACCCGCCGAGCAAACTCCGCTCACCGCCTTGGAGATGGCGAACTGGTTCTCCGAAATCGGACTGCCAGCGGGAGTGGTCAACATCGTTACCGGATTTGGCGAGACCTGCGGCGCACCGCTGGTTAAGCATCCCGACGTGAACAAGATCGCCTTCACCGGCAGCGCTCAAGTTGGAAAGATTATCGTCAAACAGGCGGCGGAGAGCGTAAAGCGCGTGACGCTCGAGCTCGGCGGGAAGTCTCCCAACATTTTTTTCGCCGATGCCGACTTCGAAGCCGCAATTGATGGTGCGTTGTTCGGGGTCTTTATTAATCAGGGCGAAGTTTGCTCGGCGGGCAGCAGAATTCTGGTGCAGAAGCCGATCTACAAGAAATTCGTGGACGCCATGACCGAGAAGGCGCGCAACATCAAACTTGGCCCGCCGCTCGAGCGCGAAACTAAAATGGGCCCACTGGTGAGCAAAGACCAGTACGAACGAGTGCGTTCCTATCAGGATTTAGGCAAGAAAGAAGGCAAGGTCGCAATCGGCGGAGGTCGCGCGGAGAAATTTGCCAAAGGCTATTATGTCGAGCCGACCATCTTCTATGATGTCGAAAATAGCGCCCGCATTGCCCGCGAAGAGATTTTCGGCCCGGTTGCTTCCGTCATTCCATTCGATGACGAAAAGGACGCGCTGAAGATCGCGAACGATTCTCCGTATGGGCTTGCGGCAGCAGTGTGGACCCGTGACATCTTCAAGGCCTTTCGCGTAGTGAAGGCGCTGCGAGCCGGGATCGTGTGGGTGAATCATATGCAGCCGACGTACGTCGAAGCGCCATGGGGCGGGTACAAGCAATCAGGATTCGGGCGCGAGCTCGGCCCTTGGGGAATTGAAGAGTACCTCGAGACCAAGCAAGTGCACATCAATTTGAACGAGCAGCCGATTGGGTGGTACTGAGCAACTGATGGGCGTCATTCAGCTCAAAACCGATATTCCCGGCCCGAAATCTCGTGCACTCGCCGACCGCCGAGATGCTGCCGTGCCTCGCGGGCTCTCGCATGCGACGCCGCTGTACGTCGCGCACGCGCAGGAAGCCTGGATTGAAGATGTGGACGGCAACCGCTTTCTCGATTTCGCCGGCGGCATTGGCTGCATCAATACCGGCCATCGTAATGAGACGATACTGTTGGCGATCGAAGCGCAGCTGCAGAACTTTCTCCACACATGCTCGCAGGTCACGCCGTACGAGAACTATGTCAGCCTCGCGGAGCGGCTGAATCAGATCACTCCCGGCAAGTTTCCGAAGAAGACCATTCTGCTGAACACCGGCGCAGAAGCCGTCGAAAACGCGATCAAGATTGCCCGCGCGCATACTGGCCGCTCCGGAGTGATTGCATTCGAAGATGCATTTCACGGGCGCACCATGATGGCACTTGCACTGACCAGCAAGACGCATCCTTACAAGGCGGGATTCGCTCCGTTCCCTTCCGAGGTTTACCGCATTCCTTATGCATATTGTTATCGTTGTTCCTATTCGCTGAAATATCCGTCATGTGATGTCTACTGCGCGCGCCATCTCGAAGACACATTCAAGCGCATCGTTGCTTCCGAAGATGTTGCCGCAGTGATTGCCGAGCCTGTGTTAGGCGAGGGCGGTTTCATCGCGCCTCCGGCCGAATTCTTTCGCATTGTGATTGACATCTGCCGAAAGCACGGCGTGCTGTTCATTGCCGATGAAGTACAGAGCGGTTTCGGGCGCACGGGCAAGATGTTCGCATCTGAGCACTACGGGATCGAGCCGGATATGGTGGTCACGGCGAAATCGCTTGGCGGCGGCTTACCTTTGGCAGCTGTAACGGGGCGTGCCGAAATCATGGATGCACCAGGTCCAGGAGGTCTGGGCGGGACATTCGCCGGCAATCCGCTCGCGTGCGCAGCCGCCAATGCGGTGCTCGACGTGCTTGAGCGCGGAGATCTTCTGGCGCGCGCGAAGTCTATCGGGGAGCACTTTGATCGTCGCGCGAAAGATTGGGCGGGCCGATTTGATCTTATCGGCGATATTCGTGGACTCGGCGCAATGCGAGCAATTGAACTCGTCAAATCGCGTAAAACCCGCGAGCCCGCTGCAGAAGAGACCAGGGAGATCACCCAATATTGCTACGAGCACGGACTGATCACGATTACTGCCGGAAGTTATGGCAATGTGATCCGCATGTTGGTTCCACTCGTGGTTGCAGATGAACAGATGGATGAAGCACTTGACGTGTTAGAGAACGCGATTGCATCTGTCGCCCCTCAGCCGGCTGTTGCTGAGGCGGCAAGAAAATAGGACTCTGGACGGTATAGAAGATGACTGTTGCAGCACCGCCGCTTACAAAAATCCCGAACTACATAGATGGCCGATGGCAAGACTCCACCGCCAGCGAATGGCAGGACGTCGTCAATCCGGCCACGGGAGATGCGTTGGGGAGAGTTCCGCTCTCTGATGCCCAGGAAGTCGCGAAGGCCATTCAGGCAGCATCCGCCGCCTACCCGGCGTGGAGGCGCACTCCGCCGCAAGATCGCATTCAGCCACTTTTCAAACTGAAACAGCTTCTCGAAGATCATCTTCACGAACTGGCCCGCATCATCACCCAGGAAAACGGCAAAACGCTGGCCGAAGCGAAAGCCGAACTGCGGCGCGCGATCGAGAACGTCGAAGTTGCGTGCGGCATTCCAATGATGATGCAGGGCTACAACCTGGAAGACGTCGCGCGCGGCATTGATGAAACCATGATTCGTCAGCCGCTGGGTGTGGTTGCCGCGATTACGCCATTCAATTTTCCGGGCATGATCCCGTTCTGGTTTCTGCCTTATGCGATTGCTTGCGGGAACACTTTCATTCTCAAGCCTTCCGAACGTGTGCCTCTTACCATGCGCCGTGCCATTGAGTTGCTTGCGGAGACTGGCTTGCCTAAAGGCGTGGTCAATCTAGTAAATGGCGGCAAGGCGGCAGTGGACACGCTTCTCGATCATCCGAAAGTCAGAGCAATTAGCTTTGTTGGCTCGACCGCCGTGGCGAAGTACATCTATTCCCGCGCGGGAGCGAACGGGAAGCGCGCACAATGCCAGGGTGGAGCCAAGAACCACGTGATAGTTCTTCCCGACGCCGACATGAAAATGGCGACGCAGATCATCAGCGATAGCGCGTTTGGATGTGCGGGGCAGCGGTGTCTGGCAGTTTCAGTTGCGGTAACTGTCGGAGAGGCACAAAAGATTTTTCGAGATTCTATTACGGAGGCCGCTGCGTCTTTGCGTGTGGGCAACGGACTCGACGAAGGCGTGCAGATGGGCCCGGTGATTACTGCGCAGAGCAAAGCGCGAATTGAGTCGCTCATCGAACGCGGCACGCACGATGGGGCAAAGCTGCTCCTCGACGGGAGGCAAGCGAAGGTCTCAAGTGCCGACAACGGCAATTTCGTCAAGCCCACCGTCCTCGACGGAGTTTCCGCCGAAGGCGATCTTACGGATACAGAAATCTTCGGCCCTGTCCTTAGCTTGGTGCACGCTCCTGACCTCGACGACGCGCTGGCATTTCTCGAGCGTAGCGCCTATGGAAACCAAGCTTCATTGTTTACCTCCAGTGGTTCGGCGGCGCGCAGATTCAGGTACGAAGCACCTGCCGGAAATATAGGCATCAACATTGGGGTCGCCGCACCTATGGCCTATTTCCCGTTCAGCGGCTGGAAAGATAGCTTCTTCGGCGTGCAGCACGCACAAGGACGCGACGCTGTCGAGTTCTATACCGAAAAGAAAGTTATCGTGGAACGCTGGGCCGCAGAACATTCGCGAAAATTTTAGGAGATTTGGTAATTGAGCAACGGGTAACTTGGTAATTTGATGCCATGTGACCGTATTGACTCGGGTCCCTCGCGATTGGTTTTCAAGTTACAAAATTACTCAATTACGAAATTACAAAATTATGTCTAACACTATCCAAAAATACAAAGACTACGTGATGACCGGCTTCATGAAGTCGGTTGCGCCCATTGCCATTGAACGTGCTTCCGGGTGCTCGGTCTGGGACGAAGCGGGTCGCGAGTATCTTGACTGCTTCTCCGGAATTTCGGTGGTCAATGCCGGCCATAATAACCCTCGGGTGATCGCAGCCGCGAAGGCGCAGATGGAGAAGCTCGTACACTGTGCATCGTACCTGTACCACGCGAAGCCGGTCGCAGATCTCGCCGAAAAGATCGCGCAGATTGCGCCATCCGGCCTAACGAAGACATTCTTCGGTAATGGCGGCGCGGAGGCCATAGAAGGCGCATTGAAGTTGGCCCGGCTCTATAGCGGCAAGCACGAGTTCATTTCCCTTCACGCCAGTTTTCATGGGAGGAGTTGGGGTACCCTCAGCATCACCGGCAATCAAGCTCGTAAAAAACGCGGCGGACCCTACGCTCCAGGGATTGCCTTTGCGCCTACGCCTTACGTTTATCGCTCGTTGTGGCCGGACGATCCCGATCGTTGCGCGGCTCATTGCGCGAAGTGTCTCGATGATGTGATTCGTTTCGAGACCTCAGGCGACGTTGCAGCCTTTATCGCCGAACCGGTGCTTGGGGAGGGCGGCATCATCGTTCCTCCGGCGAATTATTTCGGCGAGATCAAGAAAGTTCTCGACCGACACGGGATCCTCTTCATCGCCGACGAGGTCCAAAGCGGTTTCGGGCGCACCGGGAAAATGTTCGCTATCGAACATTATGGCGTCACTCCAGACATTCTGGTCACCGCCAAAGGCATCGCCGGCGGATTTCCCCTCAGCGCCTTCACCACGCGCCCGGAAATAGCTGCCGCATACAAGCCTGGCGACCATCTCTCCACGTTTGGTGGCAATCCGGTCTCATGCGCCGCTGCGCTCGCCAACATTCAATTCATGCAGAACGAAGATCTGCCCACGCGAGCAGCGAAAATGGGCGAATATGCAATCCAAAAATTGCAGGACCTCCAGAAGCAAAATTCAATCATCGGAGAAGTTCGTGGGCTTGGTCTGATGATTGGTGTCGAATTGGTTCGCGATGAAAAGCTGACGCCGGCAAACTCTGAGGCCGAAGCTATCCGCGATTCACTGCTCCGCCAAGGTGTGTTGATCGGAGTAGGCGGCGTTTACGGCAACGTAGTTCGCTTCCAACCGCCACTCATCATCACGAAAGAGCAGATTAATCATGCGATGAGCGCCTTCGCCTCCGCACTAGCCGAAGTAGCGCAGCCGGCCACGGTCTAGATTTCGTCTCCCGCTTCTTGCTGGCCCAAGTCTTTTGCGGGACTCAGCGCATGTCCGTCGCTCGCGTGGTGAACTTCAATTGTCCCGTTCACGTTGCGAAGCTTGATGTGCGCGCCGCCACCTCCGAGTTCACCTCGTAAATCATGCCCGACAAACCGGTGATTGTTGGTGTGCAGGCCAAAGTTGTTATCAATTCCGCCATGTACGGTGGTCGCTTCGATGGTAGCTTTTGCGTCCGATGGCAACGTCAGATGCAGTGGCCCGTTTATCGACGATAGCTCGACGGAAGTTGCGAGGCGCTCAAGTTCGGCGTCAAGTGGCCCATTGATGGTAGCGAGCTTGAGTTCTCCGGCAAGTCCGCGGGCCTCGATCTTGCCATTGATGCACGAGGCGTGTACCTCGCCCCCGACGCCGGTGAGGTCCAAACCTCCATTGATGAGCTTGATCTCGTCCAGACGGGCCGACTTTGGCACGGTCAGTGTGTATTCGACTTCCGCCGCACGATGATGAGAATTGCGCCAGCCAGTCTCGCGTTGGTGGTATTTAGTCTCAATTGATATTGAATCGGTATGTGCGTCCACAATAATTTCTTCGTCCTTGAGGTCTTGTTGGTCTTCTGCCCGCTTGATCGCGTCCACCTTCACTTCATTACGCTCCCATGCCGTGATGTGGACGGCGCCGTTAATGTTCTGAAGTTCAATGCGGCCGTTGGCATTCAGCGGATACGTCTGGTGGAACTCTTCCATGACGACAGCATCGTCGTCAGACGCACGGGCAACTGCGACATTGAGCAGCAACGCGGCGCATGCGCCGAGGATTAACCCAAACCCGGGGGAAAATAGGCGGCTTTGCTTCATGACTCCTCCAATCTGACTCGGCTTAGACGTGCAGTGTGAGAAATCGTTAGGTGGTGCGAGAGACAAACTTTCGAGACCGGATCCCATCTGCCTCTGAGATCACATACACGATCAGGATCCCCAGCTCAGGCTCAATGGGGTGGCGATAGCGTGGATGGGGGAAGACGAAGTAATAAATCGTCGGGTAGGTGACGATCAGCCAGAAGAACAGCCAGGCGCCAGGCCGCCGTTTGCGCAAGGCACGGCCGAGCCCCCAGAAAGCCAGCACCGACGAGGCCAGGAACACAGAGTTCTTGAATGGAGCTAGAGCCGGTATTTCCGAGGATCGTGGCAAACCTCCCCAGTAATAGATGAAGCGTTTCACGCTGAGCCATGCGAATCGAGGGTAGCTTGCGCGGATGAAATCCATCGCCTCGCGTTTCCGGGTGGCGACGTATTCGAGTTCTCCGAGTTGCTGGTAGCGCCGCAGCTCAGCGACATTTTGCGAAGGATGCAGCCATTGCATCCACATGCCGTCCGCAGAGGGGCCGTTGCCTAAACGAAGCTCAGCGCCGAAGTTCGATCGAATGAAGATAAACTTCCCGAAAGTCTCGTAGTTTCGCACCAGCCACGGCGAGATTGTTGCCGCGAAGAACAATGACGCTAGCACCACGCCGGCCAGCGACGGCACTTGTCTTTTTCGTCGCCGATACCATGCCCAGAGCCCAGACGTCGGGAGGAATGCCAGGAGGGAAGTGTTGGTCAACGCGGCGATGCCCCACAACATGCCATAGACGATCCACGGCATTGCGCCTTGCGATTCCTCCAGCTGTAGAGTGAGCCAGAAAAGAACAGCAAGGATGAGCGCTGCCAGACTCGTTTCCCACACCCAGCGCGTGCACCAGTACATTACGGAGGGCAAGAGTGCCCACAGCCACGCTGTCCACACTGCCACTTTTTCCGCGAAACACTTTCTTGCGATTAAGAAAATGGGAATGCAGGTTAGCGCCGAAAAAACACTATTCAGGCCGAGCAGAATCAGCGCGGAGGCACGCGTATAGACGCCCGTGAGCTTGAAGACGCCCGCAATGAAATATGGATAGAGCGGTGGCTCCCAGGCGGTCGGGCCAGTATGCCCTTCGAAGGGATCGGCAAATCCTTGGCCCGTTACGATGGCGCGGCCAATTCGGCCCATCTCGAAGCCAAAGCTGAAGTTTCCATCGAGCGGTTTGAACTTGTAGGTGTGGTCGACCAGAATGTAGCCGAAGCGTAGTGAAAAGGCGATCACAACCATCCAGAGAAAAGACGTGCGGAGGTGAGCCCATGTCATCCGGGGGAAGTTATCTGTTTGTGGATCCTTGGCGAACGAAGGCGCAGATTTAACCATCTGCGAACTAGCTTCTCACAAAATGGAGCCCGCGCCAGTTCAAGTGTCGGGGGAGGGGCAAAACCAGCGCGAGATAATGGGCCCTCCCCGGCACTAACTTGCAGCGCCGAGGGGGCAGCTACGCTTGCCTGTAGCGAATTCAAAATAACTCCGTCGAAGGCTTGAGTGAAAGCGCCAAGAAGCGCAACGCTCAACACGACTACTCAGCGCATGTACTTTTTGCAACCTGTTCGTTGCTGCGTGAAATTGACATGCAGGTTTGATGAACGTAGACTTCCGCCACGAGCGCCTGCACGCATGAGCTACGTGAAACTGACCACGGAATCCGACCTTCCCGCCGAAGGGGAGGCCAAAGAATTCGAAATCGAAGGCAGGACTATCTGCGTCGCCAACGTCGGCGGCACCATCACTGCCATGGACAATGTCTGCCTGCACATGGGCGGGCCGCTCGGTCAGGGCTACATCGAAGGCAACAAACTGGTCTGCCCATGGCATGGCTGGGAGTACGATCCCAAGACCGGGCAGCTCGAAGACGACCCGAAGACGAAACTGGCTGTGTACCCGATCAAAATCGAGAATGGGGACGTGATGGTAGAAGTGTGATCGTTGAAAGTAACACATTTTCTGACAGGATGGGTTTTCGCAAACTGTACGCCATTGGACAAGCGGGGGCGGACGCTTGTAACGCTCGCATCGGTTGCACCGGATCTCGACGGCTTGGGTATCATTCCTGAGCTCCTCACGCGCAATTCATCTCACCCTCTGTTCTGGTTTTCCGATTATCATCACTCCCTGCATACACTCGCGTTTGCGCTAGTCGTAGACGCCATATCGTTTATCTTCGCCACCCGAAAATGGACCACCGGCTTTCTTGCTCTGTTGAGCTTTCACCTACACCTGCTTGAGGATCTGTTGGGCTCGCGTGGGCCCGATTGCGATCAATGGCCCATTCCATACCTGAAGCCGTTCTCTTCAATGCTGCAACTCACGTGGCGGGGACAATGGGCGCTGAATGCCTGGCCAAATATTTTAATCACAGTAGTGTTGCTGTTCTGTGTATTTTGGCTGGCCTGGCGACGAGGATTCTCACCGCTTGAGATGATTTCTTCTAAGGCTGATCGGGCGTTTGTCGAGACCATGCGTCGCCACTTTCCGTCCAAGATTGTGATGCCAGCTAGGTAAGATACGACCTTCCGTTTGAAACCTTATGCTGCAGCGTTGCCGCCAGGTGATCTATATCGGGCGCGGCCAGGTAACCCGCCGAGCTTTCCAGGAACGCCGCGCGATTGCTGCCAACTGCGTCTCGTCGCAATTGAACCAGCAGAGCTTGAACGGCGGCGGGGTCGAACTTCTGCGGAGTAATTCGCACAATTTCGGTCAGGGTTGAGCCCAGCGAGATCTGATCGCGATAGGGGCGTGGGCTGGTCATAGCATCGAAAGTGTCGGCAAGTCCGATGATGCGGACCTGCATGGGCACGTCTTCGTTGAGCAAGCCGTCCGGATATCCGGAGCCATCGGCACGTTCGTGGTGCCAGCGCACAATCTCGGGAACGCGAGGCCAGGGAAACTGCACTCCGGTGACGATCTGATGCCCAACCGTCGTGTGATCTGCCATTTCTCGAAACTCTTCCGGATCCAGCATGCTGGGTTTACCGAAGAGTCGTTTGTCCACGGCGACCTTGCCGATGTCGTGGAGATATCCTGCCGAGCGCAGGGCTGCGACTTCGTTCGACTCCATGCCCATGGCGTCGCCAATCGCGGCTGCATATCGGCCAACTCGCAAAGAGTGTCCGTGAATGTTGACGTGCTTTACGTCAATCGCAGCGGCGAAAGCCTCAAGAGCATTGTCGTAGAAGCCGTGGAGAGATGCCATCAGGCGCAGGTTTTCGGCCACGCGCTGCGCCAGAGTCTGCGTGAGCGCGTGGTTTTGCACGGCCAGCGCTACGTAGTGGCACAGCAAGTCCAGCGATTGCAGTTCCTCCTCGTCGTAAACGGACTCGCCATCTCGACGTCCGAGGGCGACTGCTCCTACCAACTTTCCGCTTACTCGCAGTGGAGCCACACAGCGAAATAATTCCGGAGCTACATTTCCATTCGCGCTCAGAAATGTGTCGTATGACGATTTCGCGAGCAGCACTGCTCCTTGCGTGGAACTGAGGGCGTGCACGTGCCGAGGCAAGAGAGGAATGACCGAGGGCTCGGGAATCAACGCAAAACCTTGCGCCGCGACCGAACTCAGCATTGCCGGCTTCTCGATCAGCACAAATAAAACTGCTTCTCGCGCGCCGGCAGCGTGCATCAGCGCGGAGAGCATGGTCTGCGCGGTTTGCGCGAACTCCCGCTCCGCCGTTATCTCGGGACCGAGATCGGAGAGGGTTTCAACCGTTCGCAGGAGCCGACGAAAATTTTCTTTTGCTGCCACCTTTGCGGAGGCAACTACGACCAGAGCAATTTGAGAGTAGCACGCGCCAATGTGATTGCAGCCAAGGGAGTTGTTGGTTAGTTTGGTGCTGCGAAGACAACTGGTAACATCTCGTTGATGCGAGATTTGACGGCCGTTCTCGTCCTGTTAACGCTCTCCGTCCCGCGATCATTTGCCTAGGGACCAGAAGGCCACAGGATCATCGCTGACATGGCGCGCTCGCACCTGAATCCTGCTGCCAAGCGGGAGATCAGGAACCTGCTGGGTGACGACGATCTGGCGGCAGTTGCGAATTGGGCTGACGAAATCAAATCCGAACGTCCTGAAACCGCAGGTTGGCATTTCGTGGATATTCCGCGGGACGCCAGCAGTTTCTCGGAAGAGCGAGACTGCTATCGCCCTGCACCGCGACACTTCTTGAGCGATCAAGACCATCACAATTGCGTGGTTGACAGGATTGATTTATTTCAGCGCGTTCTCGCCGACACGAGCGCCTCACGGGGGAAACGAATCGAGGCATTGAAATTTCTGGTGCATTTTGTCGGCGACATCCATCAGCCATTGCATGCCATCGGGGAGGCCCGCGGTGGAAACGAGATTCACGTGATTGAGTTCGGATCAACTGAGTGCGCAGGTAGGCCGTGTAATCTACACTTCGTTTGGGATATCGGGCTGATCGAGCACTCCGCCCGCCGAGAAACAACGTATGCTGCTTCACTTGAAAAAATCATTGCGAGTGAGAACTTGTCGCGCCAAGCGGGTGGAACTCCCGAAATCTGGGCTAACGAATCAGTTCAGCTGGCAAAAAAGGTTTGGTTGAACAACGGCGGCGCCGTGGATGACACGTACTATCGCACTAACATCAATATCGTCAGTCACCGGTTCGCCTTAGCCGGCCTACGCCTGGCGAAACTGCTCAATGAAACGGTGGGCCGCTAACGGAAGGGATACCCTACAAAGCCGCCGAGCGGAAGAGAGCACCCCAGGCCATGAGCCTTCGAAGACCTAAAACGAGCGAGCCCCAAAGGGGCGAAATATGTTAGCCCAGGACGTAAGAGTCTGTGTGAGAACTCCAACTCCGAACCAGAAGTGGCCAGCTAATCGTAATTCCCAGCCGCGAAGCGGCGCCGGAATACAGCCCAGGGCGGACGCCCTGGGTGCAATGGGAAATGACTCAGCCCCAAAGGGGCGTAAGAAGCGTTCTCACACAGACACGTGAGTCCTGGGGATGAGCAAGAATGGAGGGAGTCCCGGAGGGACGACACAATTATGAAACTACAAACCACCGATACAGCATGAAATAAATCACTACTCCCGTCACCGAGACGTAGAGCCACAAAGGATATGTCCAGCGCGCGATTGCGCGGTGCCGGTCGAATCGTTCTCGCAGAGCTCGACTCAACGTGATGATGACCAGAGGCACGATTGCCGCTGCCAGGATCGTGTGGGAGATCAAAATCGAGAAATAAGCCGGTCGTGACCAGCCTTGTCCCTGAAAGCGCACCGACCCAACGTGCCAATGATAGTAGAGATACGACGCGAGAAACAGCGAAGACGTGCAAATCGCTGTTAGCATCAGCATCCGGTGTGCCGCCATGCGTCCGCGCTTGATCATACTGTGAGCGGTGAGCAGCAAGACCGCACTGGTGCCGTTCAGAGACGCGTTGATGACCGGATATATCGCGTATTGAGCGGGAACCTGAGTCATGCGGCGGGCTTGGTTGTGCGACGATTGGCCATTAGAAACGCCAGTCCGAACATGAATAGCGAAAACAGCACGAGCGTCGCCATGGACTCAAACAGCGTTCCTCCCGTAGCCGGGTAGAGCAACTGGCGCAGTGCCTCCACTCCGTAAGTTAACGGGTTAATCTGCATTACCAATCGCAACCATGGCGAGGCGCCCGACAGCGGAAACAGCGCACCCGACAAAAGCCAGAGCGGGATCAGGAACAAGTTGATAATCGCGTGGAACGCTGATGTCGAGTCCATCGGCCAGGCGATTGCAAAGCCAAGCGCGGTGAGGGCAAACGACACCAGAAAGACTGTGATCGCCACCAGCGCATAGCTTCCGAACCCAATGTGAATGCCAACCAGTGGCGCGAAGACCAGGAAGATGAGCCCCTGAATCGTGGACAGTGTAGTTCCACCTAACACTTTGCCCAACACAATCGCTGAGCGGGATACTGGCGCTACCAGCACCGAGAGAAGGAAGCCTTCTTTGCGGTCTTCGATCACCGACATCATTGTGAAAATCGAAGTAAACAGCACAATCATGATCAGCGCGCCAGGATAAAAATAATCGAGGTAGTGCTGGTCACCGGCTCCGGACCGAAAAGAGCTTCCGAAGCCCGAGCCTATTACCAGCCAGAAAAGCACCGGAGAAGCGATGACACCGACAACTCGGGTGCGCTGCCGATAGAAACGAACAATCTCGCGCCACCAAAGCGTCAAGGCGGGGAGCAAAAGTTCGTCTTTGTGATTCGTTATGCGCGGAACGACGATCGAGCTCATAATAGAAGTCAATTTCATCCAACCACCGTCATTCCGAATCCCTTTAGGGATGAGGAACCTGCTTTAGGATTGGATAAGCAGATTCCTCACCGCTGAAGCGGTTCGGAATGACAGCTAGTGTTTTTCCTGCCTCCGTGTCTCCGTGGTGAGACCGTGCTGTTCCTGTTCGCTCCAGAATCGGTGTCCGGTCCGCCTGATGAACACATCTTCCAGGCTCGGTTTTGCGATGGAGACCGCATCAATCTCGCCAGGAAACGCCTCGAACAGGTCCGACACGAATCGGTGCCCATGATCTCGCTCCAGGCGAATCTGCCCGCCGACGACACGCACGTCCATATCAAATTTGGTTTGAATTCGTGATGAAAGTGACTCCGGCTCTTTGACGTCGAGCACGATTACGTCGCCGCCGATCTCCCGCTTGAGTTCCGTCGGCGTTCCCAGCGCCACCAATTTGCCTTCATTCAGAATCGCCAGTCGGTCGCAGCGTTCCGCCTCTTCCATCAAGTGGGTAGTGACCAGCACTGTGACTTGGTCTTGGTCACGGAGAAGCCGAAGATATTGCCAAACATCGCGACGTGCCCCGGGGTCAAGACCAGTCGTCGGCTCATCCAGCAGCAGGACGCGGGGGCCATGCAACAGGCCCTTGGCCAATTCCAATCTGCGCTGCATGCCGCCGGAAAAATTTTCGGCTTTCTCTTTTGCGCGATCTGCAAGCCCAACGCGCTCCAGTACCGATTCAATCCTGGCGGATAGGTCTTTTCCTCGCAGGCCATACAAATGTCCTTGATGGCGCAGGTTCTCGGTAGCGGTGAGCTTCACGTCAATGCTCTGGGATTGAAATACGATGCCAATTTCTCGCCGCAACTGACTCGGGTCGCGGGCGGCATCGTGTCCCAGGATGAACGCGCGTCCACCGACCGGCACCATGAGCGTGGAAAGAATTCGGAACATCGTGGTCTTGCCGCTGCCGTTCGGCCCCAGCAG
>Ga0066710_100000374_pt1 | contig 26068 bp, 22 predicted proteins | sample GraSoiAngelo_159_FD_79666 | JGI IMG/M metagenome (GOLD analysis project Ga0066710, IMG submission 79666) | Grasslands soil microbial communities from the Angelo Coastal Reserve, California, USA - 14_1009_16_40cm | ecosystem: Environmental > Terrestrial > Soil > Grasslands | place: USA... | reverse complement strand
TGATGTTGTTGCCCAGTGAGACGGAATCATTTGGACTGGTGGCGCTAGAAGCCATGGCATGTGAGGTTCCGGTCGTTGCTTCCAATGTCGGCGGTCTTCCCGAAGTTATTCGCGATGGTCAGGATGGCTATCTGGTCGAGCCTCACCAAGTGGATACCATGGCGCTAAAAGCCACGGCGTTATTAGCAGACGATAGGAAACATCAGGCCATGGGCCGAAGTGCCAGGCAGCGTGCTTTAGAAAATTTCTGTTCCGATAAGATCATTGCACGGTATGAACAGTATTATGAGAAGGTCGTCAGGAATGGAGGATCCAATAGCCAAGACACAGATTGAAGGATCGCACGCGTGTGCTGTAAGTTGACTATGGGGCCGATTACACACAGATGAGGGCTTGGCTGGGTTAGGAGCTCCTGGGTTGGGCGTTGAATTGGACCCCGCGGTTTTCACTCGTCCGGACGTATTGATTCAATCCGTTGGAAATAATTTCGGGAATAATGATGGCGAATCAGTCTTCTGATATTGTGATCGTCGGTGGAGGAGTGATTGGACTGTCGTTAGCTTATCGATTGGCTCTGGAGAAGGCTTCCGTGACAGTTCTTGAAAAGGGACAGATAGGTCAGGAGGCATCGATCGCCGGAGCAGGGATTTTGGCACCCCAAGCAGAGATGGATCAAATGAGCCCATTGACGGAGCTATGTGTAGCCAGCAGGAGTCTCTATGCAGGCTTTGTTCAAGAATTCGTCTCGAGAACCGGACTCGATATTGAATTTTCAAAATCTGGACTCCTTTATGTTGCCTTGTCGGAGACGGAGCAAATTGAGTTGGGAAAAAGATATCAATGGCAAAGGAAATTTGGGTTGTTAGTTCATCAACTTACCAGACAGGAGGCGCTGCAAGTTGAAAGTGGGCTTAGCCCAGAGGTTCGTGCAGCTCTCTTCTTTCCGGAAGAGGCCTACGTGGATAATGTTAGACTGCTGGAAGCCCTGAAAATTGCTTGTGGGCTGCTTCAGGTTCGTCTCGTTACCGGATGTCAGGCTACTTCGATAAAAAGTGAAGGACCAAGAATCAAAGGCGTAAACACCAACCTGGGATTGTGGGCGGCGGAAAAAGTCATTATAGCAGCGGGGTGCTGGTCGAGCATGATTGACAGCCCACTGCCTTACAAAGTTCCAATTAAGCCGGCTCGAGGGCAGCTCATTGCAGTTAAGCCCCCAGCACTATTCCTGAAGCATATCGTCTATTCTGCCAATGGATACCTTGTTCCTCGCAGAGACGGCAGAGTCTTTCTGGGAAGCACGGTGGAGTGGGTGGGATACGATAAAAACGTGACACTCGAAGGATTGCACCACATCATTTTTTGGACTCTGGCAATTTTCCCGGAGATGAAATCTTTTGCTTTTTCGAGCTGCTGGGCAGGGCTGAGACCCTATTGTGAAGACGGAGTTCCGGTCTTAGGTTCCGCTGAAATTGAAGGGTTATATTTCGCCACAGGGCATTTTCGCAACGGACTCTTGCTTGCGCCCATCACCGCGAAGTTAATGACTGATTTGATCATTACAGAAAAACTGCCAAAATTACTAGAATCTTTCAGCCCGACGAGATTCAAGCCAAATTAATCCCTCATTTCCAGATTCATGCCCGACCCCCAATTTTGACTTATGGGCTTAACTTCCGGCCTGATGAGCCAGAGACCTCCTCCCCATAATTTTGGGGAACTTCATGATAAACATGGTTCCCCTGTTAGGCTCACTGCTGACACGGATTTCCCCATGGTGAAGAGCGACCAATTTTTGCACGAGATAAAGGCCTATGCCTAGGCCCGGGCGCTTGGAAGCCTGGGATTGGGAACGATAGAACTTCTGAAAAATCTTCGGCAGGTCTTTCTCCTCGATACCGATTCCGTTATCCGCAACGTAAACGACTACTTCCTGATCTTCGTCTCTGGCCACGATTTCTATCTTTGGGTCTTTGGTACAAAACTTTATGGAGTTCGCAATCAGATTTTGGAAGACCTGATATAGCAGGTCCGAATTCCCTTCAATCAGCGCCAAGTCCGCCGGGATGTCAGTGACCACCTTGATACTCTTTATTTTCAATTCCCGGTCCATAAACCGAAGTGCTTGTGATACCACCTGACCCAGTGAAATAGAAACAGGATTGAATCTTTGCACGAAATCCTCCTGCTCCACTTGCACAGAAAGGAGCAAATTATTAATAAGTCGAATCAGTCTGTGGCATTCATCAGTCATCACGGAAAACATCTCATCCTTTTCTTGGTCCTTCAATAGTTCTTGAGGGTAGCTCCTCAAGATGTTCAGGTAACCGTAGATGGTCGTCAAAGGGGTTCTCAATTCGTGCGAGACGTTAGACATATACTCTTGCCGGAGCTGGGCTAATTCCTGTGTGTAAAGGAGCTGCTTTGAAATCTCGTAGGAGATGGCAAATTGGTCGGCGCAAAACTGTAGAGCATCCAATTCGGCTTGAGTGTAAACGTGGGTTTCATGGAATCCGACCAAAAAATTCCCAACCAGATTTGATTTCACTTTGCAGGCAAAACCCAGTAACGAGTGAGCCTGCTTGATAGCCTGCAAATCCCTTGACTTCTGGAAATCAGCAAAATAGACGGTTTGCAAAGGTTGAGGGTTTTCTTCCAAGACAATGGTCCGTTTCGAGAAATTGTCCAAGACTTCTAGGAGACTCTCTGAAGTTCCCAGGCAGATCTTACTCTCGATTTGGGCGCTTTTGCCCAGGCAGAGAATACCGAAATCAATCGACAGCAGTTCCAACATTCTGGAAAAGGCCGATCTTAAAACGAGTTGAAAGTCATGAGTCTGTCCAAGAATGCTGGTAATTTCACGAAACAATACCAGATCGACTTTATTTTCGTTCATGGTCGTTTGGGCATTGAGAAGCTCTCGCTCTAAGTCGGCTATGTGGTTTTCTTTTTGGCGAAGGACCAAAAAGGACTGCATATAAGTTTTGCGATAGCGAATCAATTGTAACGCCACAATGAGCAGGAGCGGAATGCCAACGAGCAAAGCTGTAACTAGAGTTTCCTTAGACATCAAAGCACCTATCCAATCCAGATCAAGTTTTGATTTTTGAACAGGAACGTTCCTCTCTGGACAGATCTGCAGAATATTATAGATTAAGTTTAAACCAGAAAGAGGGAGTTCACCAGAAAAGCACCAAATGCACCGAGCAGAAAGGAGTAGAGCTTCCCTTTCATTGCAGGATCATCGGCAGCTAACTGAAGAGTGCCGATTGTTCATTTACTCTGGCAGTCCATCGGCTGTTTTTCTTTGATTTGATAGGTGGAGAAGAGGAAAGTGCCAAAGAGGATTAGCCGGCACGCCACGATTCAAGCGCGAGACGGGCTGCTCCGCGAGCTCCCGCCATATCGCCGTCAGGCGCAACCTCAATGCTCACCCCTGTCTGTTCATCACGCAGCGAAACATGTTCGCGAATCGCCCGGAGAAACCACTCCTGAAACTCCGGGTTTGTCTGCATCACTCCTCCTCCGATGAAAAACGCGTCAAGGTCGAGGAATTGCATGGCAATGTCGAACAATACGGCCAGAGCCATAGCCTGCTTTCTGAAGATCAACCGAGCCATTTCATCGCCGTTCTCTCCAAAAGAACGGACGCGCTTAGCCCGCTCGCCACCGACATCCTCAATCTGCCATAGCGGGTGGTCCGGATACTTCTGCAGGTAATAAGGAAGCAGGTTGTTCCTGATGCCCGTGAGGGAGGCCCACGCCTCTGCGTCTCCCTCGCGTCCGCAGTTGCATTTGGGCATCGGCTGGTCGGGCTCTAGGAGACCGTTGGTGGGTAAGACGACGTGGCCGACCTCCGCCGCGAAGCCAGTCGCTCCGACCACGAGTTGCCCATTCACAACGATTCCTCCTCCAAGACCGGTTCCAACCGCGGCGGTCAGCGAAGAGAATTTCGCAGCCTGCCCGAATTTCACCCGGTGGCAGTGGAGTGCCGCGGCATTTCCATCGTTAGCGTACACCGTGGGAAGACTAACGGCCTGCTGAAAGGCTTCGCGAATGGGAAACCGTGCCCAACTGGTGTTTCCAAAGTTTGTCGAGCCTTGGGCCGAGATCACGCCGTCGGCGCTCGCCGGTCCTGGCGTGTCAAGGCCAATCGCTTTGATGCTGCTCAGCCTGACATCGCAGAGATTAGCAGCCTGACGAAGCGCCGCTTCCATCTGTTTGAGGGTAATGGAGGGTCCCTGCTCCACCCTAGCCGGCATCTCCAACATCTCCGTGATCCGGAACACACCGTCGTCACCCAGGAGTGTGACATTAATTTTCGTACCGCCGAGATCCACCCCAGCAAAAAAGTTCACGTCAGACATTTTGGATTCCTCGACTGACAGTTCATCGGATGTTCTGGATTAAGAAGGACATCTACTTTCTGATTGTCACAGAAGACTCAGGCATTCGGGAGAGAAGACGCTATATCCCCTTTCCTAAATACGGTGACGTATCACGATTTCTCTTTGCTGCATTGGGTGGTTTTAGCAGCAGGTATAAACGCTGCAACCAATCCTGCGACCCAGTTTAAGGGGATGCTAAGCTGCATGTCGATCGATGAGTGTGGGAATCCGTCGTTGTGAACCGCAGTACCGACCTCTTTCCTGCGTCTCAGCCAGGAGACTCAGATCAATGAAGACAACTTGCCCTTCCCACTTCCTTCCATGCTCCGATTGTGTTTGATTCCAGGCGCCGAATTGGCTAGGGATCATTGATTCTCTTTTCCGTCAAACCTCAGATCCGTATGCGTTGATCATCTTTAGGACAAACCCAATACATGCCACCGGGTTTACCTTCGGTTTTGATGACCTTCGTGGCAACCATGGCTGTCCCGCAGTTAGGGCAATGTTTTCCTGTGAATTGCGCTCCCTTGTCCGTGAGACTGGAGCGGGCAGTTTTACTTAATTTTTCAGCCAATGAATTCTTCCTCCTTCGCTAAGATAGGCTTGGTACAATGGGTAAGTCCTTCACTCCTGCTCTTCCCCACTTCGAGGGAACGAGTGGCCGAAGGCTGGATGAAGGACGTTCGTCCGTTGTTTCAAATCCGGTACCGGCTTTTCTCGAGATGACCTATACTCCCCTAGTGCTCGGTTCCCAAATGTATTTGTGAATTTGCAATTGAAAGCGCACTCTTAGATTATCCTCGAGCAGCCACTGCACCACCTGCTTCGGTTGAATCTGATTGAAAACCGTCGACAGAAGAACGGGGAAGCGTTCTGTCAGACGGTAGTCTTCCACGATCTTTTTGGTCCACAAATAATCCTCTCGAGTGCCAATAACAAACTTTATTTCATCATAAGGCTGAAGCGTATCGATGTTGGTGTACAGATTACGGTCGCACTCACCACTGCTAGGGCATTTCAGGTCCATGATCTTGACAACCTTGGGATTTACTTTTCCAATGTCAATACTGCCACTGGTCTCCAGTAACACTGTGTAGTGGGAATCAATTAGAGAATTCATTAAAGGGTAGACTTCTTTTTGCAGAAGCGGCTCACCTCCTGTGATTTCCACTAACTGACATTTGAAATGGCTTATTTCTTCAAGTACGTGGTCGACGGTATAATCCCTGCCCTCATAGAATGCATGTTCGGTGTCACAATAACCGCAGCGAAGATTGCAGTAAGTTAGACGCACAAAAATGCAAGGAAGTCCCGCATAGGAGGATTCTCCCTGAACACTGCGGTAAATTTCGTTAATCTTCATTTTTGTTGCTGGCCGTTGTCGCGGTGGACGGGGTTTCAAGTTCAACAGAAAATGTCTCGTATCTCCGCAAGGCCAATGCTGGAATGGGAAGCAAACATTTGTAGTTAACTGACCATTGACTTAGATCAACTCCCCGCGCCGGTCCAGGAGTTGATGCTCAGACTATCGAGGAATCTAAGATCATCCCTCCACTTCGCCTTCACTTTGACAAAAAGGTCCAGGTAGGCTTTCTTTCCCAGCAGGCTTTCGATTTCTGATCGAGCTTCCGTCCCAATCTTCTTCAATTTCATTCCCTGACGGCCAATGATAATTTTCCTTTGTGAGTCTCTTTCGACATAGATATCGCAATGAATGAGGGCCAATTCCCCTTTTTCTTCGAAGCGTGCCACCACTACTGTGGTCGAGTAGGGCAATTCTTCAGCAGTATTTAACAAGACTTTTTCCCGAACAAGTTCTCCCACCAGAAATCTTTCATGGCAATCGGTAAATTGGTCCTCCGGATAAAATGCGGGTCCCTCCGGAAGGTATTTGAAAGTTAGTTGAATTAATAGCTCCAAGTTCTCTCTCTTTAGAGCGGAAATGGGGACTATTTCGGCAAAATCAAATTTTTGTGAATACATGGAGATCAAGGGAAGTAACTTGTCTTTCTTTAAGACATCAATTTTATTAAGCAAGAGGATAGTTTTTAGACCCCGCTCTCTAATGAGATCGACCACGTATTGATCACCCGACCCAAAACGAGTGGTGGCATCCACAAGCACCAGGAGGAGATCTATGCCGTCCAGAGAATCATAGACGGCCCGCATCATCCGCTTGTTGAGTTCGTGTCCCGGCTTATGAATTCCAGGAGTATCAATAAAGATGATTTGGCCTTGTTTTTGAGAAAGGATTCCTAGAATCTTGTGGCGAGTGGTTTGCGGTTTGTCGGATACAATGGATACCTTTTCGCCGAGGAGTTGGTTCAGGAGCGTGGATTTTCCAGAGTTGGGCCTGCCGGTAATGGCAATAAACCCGGATTTGTACATAAGTCTTTGGTCCTCATTCCTCCCCAGAATCGGCACTCAACGCCTTGGCAGAAAGACTGCGGCTCACCAAGAGCTTATGAATTCTTCGCCGGTCTGCTTCTTTCACCTCAAATCTGAGTCCCTGATATTCGTAGTTCTCGCCTTTACGCGGGACCCGACCGAACACGGAATTGATGTATCCCGCAATGGTAGAGTTTTCGTCACTCTCTAAACGTATACCCAGGAGTTCTTCCACCCGCTGAATAGGGGTGTTCCCGGGAATGATATAGCTGCCGTTGACATCCTTGGAAATCTGCATCATTTCCCCGGCCTCATCTTCATCGTGTATTTCTCCAGCAATCTCCTCGAGAATGTCTTCAATGGTCACTAGACCGGCCACTCCTCCAAATTCATCCACAACCACAGCCATGTGAGAAGCCTTGCGCTGAAGTTCTTTGAGGAGTTCAGCCACCCGTTTGGTTTCAGGGACGAACTGAATGGGACGAACCAGTTTTTCGATGGTGTCCATTCCTGCTGGACCGTCCCAAATATCTAGCAAGTCCTTCAGATAGACAAAGCCCTCAATATTTTCCGCTTGATTACGAAACACGGGAATGCGCGAGTATTTGGTTTCTTTCATGAGTTTCTTGAGCTCGGTCAGGTTGGAGGTTATCTCGATCGTAGCGATCTCTGTTCGAGGAGTCATAATGTCACCGGCTCGTTTATCTCCAAACTCAACCACTGACTGAATAAGCTGTCCTTCTTCCTTTTCTAGAATGCCCTCTTCTTTGCCCACGTTTATAAACGCCTGGATTTCGTCTTCGATGTGTTGTTCGGTTTTTTCCTCTTCTTCCTGTGAGCTCAACTGGCCAAAGAACTTCAGACTTGATGACAGTGGAAAGGCAATCACAGCCAGCAGAGGCCTGAGAAAATGGTGAACGGGAATGAGCGGCTGTAGGACCTGCTCCGGTTTTCTGAAGGTGAAAATCCTCGGGATCAGCTGTCGAAAGATGACCACGACCAGGAACATAATGCCAAAGGCAAGCGGCAGGGCTTCTCCATAGCTCTGAAGCCGATTGTGCAAGTAACCGGTGAGCAGGATGGCAATGGAAACCGTGCACACCTGGATCCCCACATAGACCGAAATCAAACTCTCCAAGCGATTATCGACTAGCTGCTTAAGCTGCTCCAAAGGTTTGGAGCGGTTCTTTTCGATGAGTCTTTGCACAGAAACCTTGCTGGTGCGGCTAAGGCTCATTTCGAATATGGACAGAAAGGTGAGAGCGAACAGGAACACGAGAGCGGCAAAAATAACCATCGTCGTAATCATAAGAGCTCTCTTTGAAGCTTCAGTTCCCTTCGCCGCATTTGGCCCTGGTCCGTCTCGTGGTCGTATCCCAGAAGGTGAAGCAATCCGTGAACGATCAACACCCGCAATTCCGTTTCAAGACTGTGGTGCCTGTCGAACGCTTGTCGCTGGGCGGTTTCGACGGAAATAATGATATCACCTAAGTAGTTATTCTCAAAATTCGGGCCTTTGGGTTTCGGTTCCCCTGGGAAAGACAATACATCGGTCGCTCGGTCCCAGTTTCGAAAGAGCAAATTAAGATGACGAATCCCTCGATCGTTTGTGAACACAATGGCAAATTCGCCTTCGGAAATTCTTAGACGCTGGCAAAGCCGAAGGACAAATTGTTTCATCCCCAGAACATCGATTGAAATCTTCCTTTGTCGATTGAGAATGAGGGGACCTGCCACGGAGCGGGGTTTTACTTTCTAAGGATGCCGTCAGAGGAACTTTGAGAAGTTAAGGACTGGAACTCTTTGTCGTTAGTGTGCTCATCGTAGGCGCGAACAATACGCTGTACCAGGGGATTCCGGACAACATCTCTTTCATTGAAATAAACAAAGGCAATTCCGTCCACTTTTGCAACGATGTTGCGGGCTTCAATCAATCCGGAAGTTTTTCCGGAGGGAAGGTCAATTTGCGTAATATCACCTGTGATAACAGCTTTGGAATTAAATCCAAGACGAGTCAAAAACATCTTCATTTGCTCGGAGGTCGTATTCTGGGCTTCATCCAGAATGACAAAGGCATCGTTTAGTGTGCGACCTCGCATGAAGGCGATCGGAGCAATTTCAATGGTTCCACGTTCTATATAGCGATCCACTTTGTCGGTTTCTAACAGGTCGTAGAGTGCGTCATACAACGGGCGGAGGTAAGGATCAACCTTCTCCTGGAGGCTCCCCGGCAGAAAACCCAGTCTCTCACCAGCTTCCACGGCGGGGCGGGCCAGCACAATGCGATTAACCTGTTTGGTCAACAAGGCGGCAACAGCCATGGCCACGGCGAGATAAGTCTTTCCGGTTCCAGCCGGGCCAATCCCAAAAACCATGTCAAATTTTTCAATAGCGTCCAGGTAGCAGCGCTGATTCAGGCTTCGAGGAGAAATTTGTTTTCTCCCGGAGACCCTGGTTTTGGCAGGCAAGAAACAATCGCGCAGACGTATACTCGAGTCTTCAGAAATGATCTTGATAATGGACTTGAAATCACCATTACTGAAGACCATTCCCTCGCGACGAATTTGGTTGTAGTCTGAGATCAACCTTTCAATGACTTCAACGTGGTTTTCTGAGCCTTCAATGTCGAAAGTGTGTTCGCTGAGGGAAATTCGGACATCAAATGCGGACTCCAGAAGCTGTAAGTTCTCGTCCAGAGTTCCAAAAATTGCCTCTGCACCTTGGCCCAGTGCCACGCTTTTCTTCATGATTTCTATTGCTAGATAACCTCCATAATGGTTGTCGCTATAAACCCTCCTTGATCAGAGAATTTCATTGGCAAATGAATTCTGCCATAAGCACTTGCCTTCGTCAAGAAGCAGGATCGCTGTAGGACCGCTGGAACTGCCTGCGAGAGTGCGAAAAGGAGCTTGGGGGGGAAACTTGGGTTTGCTTGTAAAGGTTGGTTCAAGCACTATTTTTTTCTCGCCATAAGACGATAGATGAGAACAAGCAACGCAATAGAAGCGAAGACATAAGCAAGCAGCACAAACTCATTTTCGGCATCCCTGAATAAAATAAATAGTGGCGAATAGAATCAGTGAAGTCGTGAAATTGCGCAAGAACTTCGAGAATTAAGCGATCATAACCAAAGTGCGTGTCCCCCAGTCGATGGTGCAGTGCAATCAGAGAACTCCTCCTTCTAGGGTGCCTCTAACATCTTCCGAAAAGCAATCTCGTCCATAATATTAATCCCCAATTTCTTAGCCTGGTCTAACTTTGCTCCGGGTTCTTCCCCCGCGAGAACAAAGTCGGTCTTTTTAGTCACTGTGGCCATAACCTTGCCGCCGTGGCTCTCGATGAGCTCGGCTGCTTCCTCTCGAGTCATCCCTGGTAGCTTGCCGGTCAGGACAAATTGTTTTCCCTGGAATCGATCAGACTTCCTGGCGGCTTCCCTGATTTCCTGGTTGACTTTGGCCTGGGCCAATTTTTCAATCACCAACCGATTTTCATCTTGAGAAAAGAATCGGTAAATGGATTCAGCCACCACTGGACCGATTTCAAAAATTCTTTCCAGGTCTTCTTTTGATGCCCGTGACAAATTGGCCATAGACTTGTAATGTTGAGCCAGGATCTGGGCAGTTCGTTCCCCCACATGTCGAATACCTAACCCGAAGATCACTCTGGAAAGCTCATTGGCTTTGCTCTCTTCGATCTGCTTCAAAAGGTTGTAAGCAGATTTTGGGCCTATCGGTTCCAAGTTCACCAGATCTTCATGTCTAAGCTTGTAAAGGTCGGCAGGATCTCGCACCAACCCTTTGTCCACTAACTGATCCACCAATGACTCGCCCAGCCCTTCGATCTTCATGGCTTTGCGTGAGGAAAAATGAAGCAGAGACTCCTTAATCTTGGCCGGACAGCCAACATTAGTACAACGACGGACTGCTTCTCCCTCGGACCGATACACTTCTCCGGAACAAACCGGACAACGATTCGGCATGACGAAGTCTCGAGCTTCCTTGGGGCGACGGCTTTCAAGGACTTTCACTACTTTTGGAATGACATCTCCGCCTTTTTCAAGGAGCACATAATCGCCAATTTTCAATCCAAGTCTTCGGATCTCGTCTTCGTTATGAAGTGTAGCCCGGCTGATGGTAGTGCCTGCAAGTCTGACCGGTTCTAAATCCGCCACGGGTGTCAAAGCTCCCGTTCTTCCAACTTGGACAAGAATATCTCTAACTTGCGTAGTCGCTTGCCTGGCAGGAAACTTGTAGGCTATCGACCACCTCGGAAACTTGGAGGTGGCCCCCATTTCTTGCTGAAGTTGGATAGAGTCGACCTTCACCACTACCCCATCAATCTCGTAGCTCAAGGTGTCTCGCTTTTGCTCCCAGTGCTTGCAATATTCAATCACCTTTGAAACGGAAGCGCAGTACCTCCAGTTACGATTCACCTTGAAACCGGCCTTCTCCAAATGCCCAAGAACTTCGGAATGGTGCGAAAATGGGATTCGCCCGTCTGCATACAATTGATATACAAAAATATCCAGCTTTCTGGAAGCGACTATTTGGGGATCTAGGGTCCGTAAGGTTCCAGCTGCGGCATTGCGGGGGTTAGCAAAGGCGGCCTCACCATTGGCCTCTCGCTCTTCGTTAAGCTTATTGAAGGATGTGAGCGGCAAGTAAACTTCGCCACGAATTTCCATTCGCTTGAACTTTTGGATAAATGGAGACTGGAGATATAAAGGAATAGCCCGAATGGTTTTTACATTGAAAGTGACATCTTCACCACGTACGCCATCGCCCCTGGTTATACCCCGATTCAAGAGGCCGTTCTCATAAATCAGAGCGATGCTCAAGCCGTCTATCTTTAATTCACATACGTAACCGGTTTCTCGCGCATGAGAAAACTCAGCTACTCGTCTATCAAATTCCAGTAGTTCGCTATCAGAATAGGCGTTGTCCAGGCTGAGCATCGGAACTGAATGCCGAACGGTCACAAACCCTTCAGCCGGTTTTCCGCCAACCCGCTGGGTGGGGGAATCTGCGGTGATTAATTGTGGATATTGAGATTCGAGGGCCTTAAGCTCGTTTACGAGCCGATCAAATTCGGCATCGGAGATCTCCGGGTCATCCAAAACATAGTAACGGTGTTCGTGATAACGAATTAACTCTTTCAGCTTCTCAATCTCTTCTTTGGGAGAGGTCTTGGTGGGCATTCATGCAATAGAAACAATGTCTACCGGAAAACGTATAAGTTTTTGAAGGTTTAATCAAGTGAATTATCAAGTGACCAGCCTCAACTTAGAGCCACCTGATCCCTTGAAGGGTGGAAGTCTAACTGAGATATGATGATTGACACAGTCGAATCGATTCGCATCCCCGGTAGAGTTTAGCCTGTAATTTGTCCTGTCATTCCGCCCAAACAAAACAGTAAGTTATAATCTTTATCGGTCAGGTACAGCGGCCTTGCTCGACTGTACTTCTTTTTTTCAATTGGAGTCTTATCAGGTGAGCTAGACTCTATCGCGTTCGATCTTGTAAAGAGCTGCTTTTCACTTCTTGAGATAAGAGTTATTATCCCGCGAGGCTTTTCCAGCTCGACGAGTTTCAGAGCAACTCTCAAAAGTCATGCCATCGAGTTGATTGAGCAAGTATGCGCCAGGGTTTGGAGTGGAACGGTTGAGCAAGTGAGGTTTGCAGGATCTCTCAGGTCGAAAATCTGACAAGGTAAAGATGTGAGTATGATCCTTTTGGATGAAACCATCTGTAGAAATTACTCAGACTCCAGCCGAAGGGAATGGCTTGAGACTAACGGATTGGGAAGCTTCGCCTCCGGGACTGTCAGTAGCGCCAACACGCGCCGTTATCATGGACTGCTAGCGGCCTCACTCCATCCCCCTGGGGAACGTTTTGTTTTACTATCAAAACTGGAAGAGACGATTCTAATCGGTAATCAACGTTACGAATTGTCCAGTAACCAATATCGATTTGTGGTTCACCCTCAAGGGCACCATTTCATCAAGCAATTTCGGCTTGACCCTTTTCCGCGCTGGACTTTTGAAGTGGATCGGATCTCCTTGGAGAAGTCCGTCTTTATGGTGCATGGAGAAAACACCACCGTCATTCGCTATGAAATATTAGATCCTACCCCTCATCAATTTGCAGTGCTGGCAGTGCGACCACTGGTAGCTTTTCGCGACTATCATTCCTTAACTTCGGAAAATGGCTCCATCAGACGCCAACTCGAGGCTGAAGAGCCAGGTTTACTCCGGATTCGCCCCTATGAGGGTCTACCTGAATTGCGAATCCATCACAACGGGATTGGCTTTACGGTCAATCCAGATTGGTATCATCGGTTCGAATATCTCGAAGAACTTGATCGCGGGTTAGATTACTGGGAAGACCTTTTTTCTTACGGCTATCTCAGCTATGAATTGAGCCCCAAGAAACGCCTGGCGTTTTTGATTGCGACCTTGAAAGAGAAACCTTCTTTGAGTGTCAGCGACTTGGATCAAATGGAATCAAAAGAACGAGTGCGGCGGCAGAAAATAGCTGTCAGTATTCCACAGGCTGATGCGTTCGCTCAACAGTTGACTCTATCGGCAGATTCCTTCATCGTCAGGCGATCGGAAGGCGCCATGTCAGTCATAGCGGGCTATCATTGGTTCACCGAATGGAGTCGGGATACCATGATTAGCTTGCCCGGGCTGGCGTTGGTTACCGGACGTTTGGCGCTCACCCGACAAATTCTTTCTTTTTTTTTCAACCATTGTGACCAGGGGATGTTACCCAACCACTTTCCCGAGAGCAATGGCCCACCAGAGTTCAACACTGCGGATGCCACCCTCTGGCTGTTTCATGTCGTACGAGAATATTTGGATGCCAGCGAAGACCTGGCCTTTGTTAAAGAAGAAGCCTTTCCCAAAATGGAGGAGATCATCTATTACCACCAGCAAGGCACGCGCTTTAATATTCGTATGGCTGAAACGGACGGCCTTCTGTCTGCAGGTGCTGACGGAGTCCAGCTAACCTGGATGGATGCCAAGATTGGCGAGTGGGTCGTAACACCTCGCTATGGGAAAACGGTTGAAATCAATGCGCTCTGGTATAACGCCTTGCGGGTCATGGAACAGCTTTGCAAAAGGTTCAAGGAAAGACAAAAGGAAGAGCAATACCAGCGGATTGCCGATCGCGTCCAAAAAAGCTTCAATCAAATGTTTTGGAATGCCGATGACCGCTGTCTGTTCGATTTCATAAACGGTGATTACAAAGACAGAAAACTTCGACCTAACCAGATTTTGGCCGTCAGTTTACCTTTTTCGCTGCTGCCATTGGAAAGGGCACGGTCTGTGGTAAGGATCGTGAAAGAGAAGTTGCTCACGCCTTTTGGACTGCGTAGCCTGGCTCCTGAAGATCCAGATTACCGGAAGGCTTATCGAGGAAATCTGGCCGAGCGTGACAGTGCGTATCATCAGGGGACAGTCTGGGCTTGGCTCATGGGCCCTTTTGTGGATGCTTATTTGAATGCCTTCGGAACATCGTCTGAGATTCTCAAGTACTTGAAGTCGCTGCTGGAGCCATTCAAGGCCCATTTAAAAGAGGCGATGTTAGGGTCGATCTCAGAGATTTTCGATGCAGAACCGCCGCACACTCCAAAAGGGTGCGGCGCCCAAGCCTGGAGCGTGGCGGAGGTGTTAAGAGCGTACCAGAAGATAGCTTGTTGCGATTTGGACCCTCCCAAGGATTAGGATCACCAAACTGGTAGAACGCAGACACTTTGATTTCATTGAAAAATTTAACGTGACCTGCAGCCACTGAATTCCCTCTGGGATGGCCGGTCTTAACCTTCAATTCTAAAGAGGTGGATCGTGAATATTGAAAATAAACTCGCCATGATCACAGGAACTAAAAGAATTGGAAGAGTCGTAGGGAAGGCGCTGGCGGAGAAGGGCGCCGATGTTGTGCTGACTTACAATCACTCCAAGGAGGAAGCGGAAAGCGCGGCACGAGAGATCCGTCAGAAGGGAAGAAGGGCAATGGCTCTTCAGGCCGATGTATCGCGGTCATCCGATGTTCAAGCTCTGGTAGATCGGGTAAGCCAGGAACTGGGGAAAATCCACATTCTGATCAATATGGCTTCGATTTATAGCTCCAAGCCGTTTGAGGAAACGACAGAGAAGGACTGGGATGCCAACATCAATATCAATTTGAAGAGTGTCTTTCTGTGCGCTAAGGCTGCTGTGCCTGGTATGAAAGCTGAAGGAGGCGGACGTATCATTAATTTTGCCGACTGGATTGCTGCCAGTGGACGTCCTCGTTACAAAGGGTATCTTCCTTACTACGTTTCCAAGGTCGGGGTAATAGGTCTAACAGAAATTCTGGCTCTTGAACTAGCCCCGTATAACATCTTGGTCAATGCCATCGCACCGGGTCCCATCTTAGCTCCACCCGATCTATCCATTGAGGAAGACCTAGAAGTGCGCAAAGCCACTCCGCTGGGGCGTTGGGGCGGAGAGAACGAAATTGCTAAGATCGTGTTGAGTCTGATTGAAACAGACTTTATTACCGGTGAATGTATACGGGTGGATGGAGGAAGGCACATTAGGTAATTCTACCAGAAACAAAGAGGGCCATTGCCATTGATGAAGTTATTCATGTCTTCCTAAATCGACATCCTGCGATCGACAATTAAGAAGGGGATGAAATGCCAAATGATCTTTCCGAGATAAGGCCTTTCGAATTTCCTCTGGTCATGAAAGCCGTGATCAGTTTTACCGTGATCCTATTGAGAATTCGGATACTTGATCGCGCTCTTCAGTTTGTATTTGAGTCGTGGCATGGCGGACCGTGAAATGGGCTGGAAAGACCCGTCTCCAGCCGGAGAGTCCGGGCCGACACAAACTTAAGCCTCATAAACGTCTCAGAAAGTCTGGCCATCTCCCTGCACTTCTCATATAATGGTTCTCCTGATGCAGTTATCGTCTCAAGGTCTAGGTTTGCAGTTGACTTTCCAATAACGGGCTATACGCCTTCACTGACAAGCCTGTCATCCGCAATTTTGCATTCTGAAACCGACACGGGGAGGTTTTGCCATGGTCACGCGAACGCATCTAATGCTTCTCTTAGGTTTAACCTCTGCTCTAATTGCAACCTGGACTTATGGTTCCTATCACCCTGCCAAAACATCGGCGGAGATGGCGACGGCAGCCAGGGGATTCTTGGCGGCTCTGAACCCGGAACAGAAGGTTAAAGCGAGCCTCAAATTTGAGGACGATGAGCGGATGAGATGGCACTTTATCCCGGATTCCATGTGGCCTCGCAAGGGAATCCCCTTCAAGGAATTGGATGGAGCACAACGCAAGCTGGCTCACTCTTTCCTAAGTACAGGCTTGAGCCGCCGGGGTTATCTCAAGGCCACCACCATCATGAGCCTGGAAGCAATTCTTAAGGAGTTGGAACAGGGAAAGGGACCTGTTCGAGATTCAGATCTTTACTTTTTTAGCATTTTTGGTGAACCGCTGGAAACCCAGACCTGGGGTTGGAGAGTCGAAGGACACCACCTCTCGCTGAACTTTACGGTGGTGAAAGGGGAGTTGATCGCCACCGCGCCAACCTTCTTTGGATCTAATCCAGCCGAGGTCAAGGCTGGACCCCGGCAGGGGCTTCGGGTGCTTGCCAAAGAAGAGGATTTAGCTCGTGAGTTACTTCATTCGCTCGATGAGAGCCACCGCAGCCTCGCCATCATTATGAAGGCCGCGCCCGATGACATCATTACCAAGAATTCTCGAAGGGTGGAACCAAGCAGCCCCGCAGGTTTACCAGCGAGCCAGATGACCCAGAAGCAAAAAGACCAGTTGATGACATTGCTGGAAGAGTATGCCCACAATATGCCCGAAGAGTTGGCTGCAGGCGAACTTGAAAAATTGCACCAGGCTGGAGTGGATAAGATTCACTTTGCCTGGGCAGGCGGTCTCAATCGAGGAGAGCGCCACTATTATCGCATTCAGGGCCCAACGTTCTTAGTTGAATACGACAACACTCAAAATAATGCTAATCACATTCACACGGTCTGGCGATCCTTCGACGGAGACTTTGGAGTAGACTTACTTCGCCTCCATTATGAGCAAGATCACACGAAGCGTTAGCCCAATTGGGAGTTTTTTGCCTCCCTTAGAGGGAGGGTTGAAGAAATTAACACCTGCAGAATCGAGCGACGCAATTTTCAGTTGGTCTCAGGGCGGTCTAGCAAAGGGACTCTTCAGAGGCGCCCTGCATGCTGCCAAGGTGGCACCACGCAAGGATGAAAATGATTCCCCTCCGCTGGAGGGGTGTAGGGGTGGGTTGTTCCAGACGGATAGGACCCACCCCTGAAGGCTGGAAGCCTTCTTTCCCCTCCCGAGAGGGGATTTTCACAGGAGTAGCGTAAGCATGCGGCTTTTGGTCACGGGAGGAGCGGGATTCATAGGAACCAACTTTGTCAGGTACATGCTTCGGAAATATTCCGATTATGAAGTCGTTAACTTTGACAAGCTCACCTATGCTGGAAACCTCGAGAATCTTAAAGACCTGGAGGGGAATCCACGTCATCGCTTTGTTCGGGGCGACATTTGTGACGCTGCGGTCGTGGCGAGGCTGGTAGGGGAGGGTATAGATGCCATTGTTAATTTTGCTGCTGAAACTCATGTGGACCGAAGTATTGAAGATCCCATAGCTTTTGTTATTGCCAATGTCCTAGGCACTCAAACACTGTTGGCAGCGGCTCAAAAAAATAAGATCAAGCGTTATGTTCAAGTGAGCACGGACGAAGTGTACGGGAGTCTGGGAGAGCTGGATTTTTTCCGTGAGAGCACACCGCTGGCTCCTTCCAGTCCTTACTCGGCCAGCAAAGCTGCTGCAGACCTTCTGGTCCAAGCCCACTATTTCACTTATAAGCTACCTGTCATCACAACTCGCTGTTCCAACAATTATGGCCCTTTTCAGTTTCCCGAAAAATTACTTCCGCTCCTCATTTCTAACGCGATGAACAATCTACCACTGCCTATTTATGGAGATGGTCATTATATTCGCGACTGGATTTACGTGGAAGACCACTGCCGGGCTATTGACTTGGTACTGCATCAAGGGAAGCCTGGCCAGACTTATAACATTGGTGGATGCAACGAACGCCAGAATTTGGAGGTAGCCCGTCTGGTTTTGACAATACTTCACAAGCCGGAGTCCCTCATCACATTTGTCAAAGACCGCCCCGGACATGACCGGCGTTACGCGATTGATGCTAGTAAGATACAGAAGGAGTTGGGATGGCATCCTATGACTTCCTTTGAAGAAGGGCTCCAGAAGACCATTGCTTGGTATCAGGATAACAAAAAGTGGGTCGCTGATATTCAGCAGGGTGAATACCGAAACTATTATCAAAGAATGTACACTCATCGTGACGAAACTTTGCTGAAGCATCTGTAAATGGGTAATGGAGGGGGAATCGTTTTGCAGCGGCTGTTCAGTTCCACGACTGTGAAGGAGTGAAAATGGCCTCCAATGACTATTCAACTTGGCCTGCTGATCGAAATGAGAGAGAAATACGATCTCATGGGCCGGCCTTAAGGTGCTGAAATAGGTGTAGAGGTACTTTCATGATTTATAGAGTATTTCTCAGAACGTTTCTGTTCATACTGGCAGGGCTTGTATTTCGGTTTGGGATTGAATGGAACCCGGGGTTAGCTCTCAATTCGTGTTGGATGAGCCCCTGGATTGTGACTCCGACCTTTCAGGCAGCCCCGCTTCTGCCGGCTGATAATCTGGGCTTTCAGGTCGGCGAGAAACTGGCCTATCGAATTTCTTGGTCCAATTTTATGGAAGCTGGGACAGCCGAGTTAACGGTGGGTCCAGGAAGCTCCACGATGCCCAATTCCTATCGATTGCAGTTGAAAGCCGTTTCGACAGCGGCGATCTCTCGCCTTTACTCCTTCCAGGACGAATTTGTCTCGCTTTTTGATGCGGGCTTAAGTGCTCCCACCCGATTCGAAAAAAGCTTTGTGGAGAGAAAACGGGAGGTGAGGGAAACCGTTATTTTCGATCAATTCAATCACTCGGCAACCTTCGCTGGCGGGAAGCAGCCAGCTTATAGAGTCGCAATTGATGCCGGTACTCAAGATCCCCTCTCAGCTCTGTATACCGTTCGGAGTCTGGTACTGAAGCCCGGGCTGCAAGTTGTTCTCCCGGTGCTGGACGGCGGGAAAAATTTCCAGTTGGAAATCAAAGTGACCGGAAGCGATTTAATCTCGACGGCTTTGGGAAATTTTAGCACTCATCGCGTTGAAGTCGGATTGCGACGGGAGGGAATCCCTCTTACGGATAAAAGGATAACCATATGGTTTACCAACGACACCCGAAAAGTCCCAGTTCTGGCCTCGATTTCATTGCCTTTTGGCGCGGCCTTAATCGAACTCACTTCTCAGTCGAAGTAATATGAAATTGATCATCCAGATACCCTGTTTTAACGAGGAAATGACGCTGCCCGCAACTTTAGGAAGATTGCCCCGGAACATAGCAGGGATTGATGAAATTGAAATTTTGATCATCAATGATGGCTCCACAGACAAGACCGCTGCGGGGGCAAGAGAATGCGGAGTGGACCATATTCTCGAGTTGGGTCAGCACCAGGGTTTAGGTGCTGCCTTTCGCGCTGGCCTGGATCACTGCTTAAAGCAGGATGCAGACATTATTGTCAACACCGATGCGGATAACCAGTATTACGGCGAAGATGTCGAAGCATTAGTGCGTCCCATTCTGGAAGGTAAGGCAGATCTTGTCATCGGAACGCGAGATATTGATTCGATCCGGCACTTCTCCGTCGCCAAAAAATGCCTCCAAAAGCTGGGCAGCTGGGTGGTTCGGAAGGCCGCGCGCACTTCCATCCAGGACGCCACCAGTGGATTTCGTGCTTTCAATCGCGAATCAGCCTTGAGGACCATCGTCTATTCAAAATTTTCATATACTTTAGAAACGGTGATTCAAGCTGGCAACAGCCATTTGAGAGTCCTTACGGTTCCAATCCGCGTGAATGAGAAATTACGAGAGTCCCGTTTGGCTACTTCCTCCTGGCAATATCTGAGAAGATCGACTGCCACAATTCTGAGAATCTACGCCATGTATAACCCGTTGCGGGTATTCTTTTGCATCGGCGGATTTAGTTTTTTGATGGGGTTCCTTTTGGGGCTGCGTTATCTCTATTTTTACTTTGCTGTGGCTGCCGGTGGACACATCCAATCGCTGATTCTCTCAGCCATTCTCATGATTATGGGATTTCAGATTATGGTCATTGGGCTGATGGCCGATCTTATTGGTGCCAATCGTCGGCTCAATGAAGATATTCTCTATCGCGTTCGGAAGATGGAATTCTCTAGAGAGCCTGACTCGTCAGTTGTTTCCCAGCAAACCGCGGCAAAGGCCTCCTTTGCACGGTCGCAGCATTGATGAAGCTCTCGGTAATCGGCCCCACTTATCCCTTTCGAGGAGGTATCTCTCACTACACTTCTCTATTAGTGCGGACTCTCCGAAGCCACGACGATGTCCAGTTCATTTCTTACCGGCGTCAGTATCCGGCTTGGCTCTATCCAGGGAACAACGACCGCGACCCCAGTACCAGCTTATTAGTTCACGAATTGCCCAATGTGGAATTTGACGCCTTAAATCCCTGGGCCTGGAGGAGGATCGTGCATCGAATTCGTGAACACGGGTCCCGGTTCGTCATCCTCCCCTGGTCTGTCTTTTACTGGACCCCTTATTACTTCATCTTTCTAAAAGCTCTTAAAAGAGTTACTCAAGCCGCAGCGTTGTTCATTTGTCACAATGTGGTAGAACACGAATCCTCCTGGCTAAAATCCTGGGTATCTAAAAGAGTCCTCAGAATGGGAGATATGTTCATTACCCATTCGCAGTGGGACAAGGTTAATCTGCAACGATGGATTGGAGATTTACGCTCAAACCAAATTTGGGTGAGTCCCCATCCCGTTTATCAGCACCTACGCGGGCAACCCTTAACAAAAGCTGACGCTCGGGAAGGATTAGGTCTACAGAAAGAACGAGTTCTATTGTTCTTTGGCTTCATCCGAGAATACAAAGGCTTGCGCTACCTTTTGGAAAGTTTGCCGTATATTTTGAAGCGTTATTCGGTACATCTTATAATTGCCGGTGAAGTGTGGGAGAACAAGAAGGTCTATAGCAATCTCATCCGCAAATTGTGTTTGCAAGATAAAGTGACCTTCGTGCATCACTACATTCCGAATGAAAAGGTAGAGTCTTTTTTTGCCGCGGCTGACCTGGTAGTAATTCCCTATACGACGGCTACCCAGAGCGGCATTGTGCAATTGGCTTTTGGTTTCAGAAAACCGGTCGTTGTCGGCAAAGTAGGTGGATTGGGGGAAGTAGTGGAAGACCAAAAGAATGGTTACTTGGTGCCGCCTCGTGACCCGAAAGCCATTGCCGATGCGGTACTTGACTTCTACGATAAAAATCGCGAGAGTGAAATGACTCAAAATATCGCATCCGGTCTGTCCCGTTTTTCTTGGCAGGGAATGGTTGAGACGATTCATGCGGTGATTGTCCAGCGTTGCCATGGTGACAGTTGCGAAAATGCAATCAGGGGCATGGATTAGTCCAGCACGTCACATGCTTACGGCAGAATCAGGTAAATTCCTGGACCGCTTTGATTTCCAGGATGATTACTTAGCCTCTCGTGGGGCCAAGGCTGAAAAGATTTTGAAAGTGCTACAGAGGGGGATTAGGGATGCGTCCCATGCTTCTTTACTCGATATTGGTTGTAGCCAGGGGCAGATCACCCGGCGGCTATCCAGGGACTTCGGATTCGTTGTAGGGGTAGACATTGATTTCGAACAAAAGACGGGCGCCTTTTATTTCATTCAGGCAGATGGTTGCAGGTTACCTCTCGTCCCTTCAAGGTTTGACGTGGTTTTGCTTAACCATGTTTTGGAACACGTGTCCTGGCCCGAAAAGTTACTTGCCGAGGTTTGGCAAGTGCTGAAGCCGGGGGGATTATGCTACTTGGCATGCCCCAACCGCTACACTCTTGTCGAACCCCATTATCGCCTGCCCTTGCTTTCTTGGCTGCCACGACCCATGGCAGATATTTATGTTCGGCTGTCAGGCCGGGGCCAGCGTTACTTAGATAATCTTCCCAGTTACTGGACGCTCATCAAATGGACTCACGGCTTTAACGTGGAAGATCTAACACTGACGGTTTTGAAGAATCCACGGCAGTTCTATCCTGATGACCCGGCTCTGACTACCCAGGCTCGCTGGGTTCATTGGCTTCCTTTCTGGCTGCTCAGACCGTTTACCCCGTGGCTTCCTGTTTGGATTCTGCTTATGAGGAAACCTGAGATGGCAACCCCCCACACGGTTTCACAGTTCCCGGCCGCTCACGAGGTCAGTTTTGCCGCACCCAAATAATCCCACATTGGCTTATTTGTATCGCCGCTTTTTGGCACGACAGCTCTTGCAGAACGTTCCTGCTGGAAAATTCTTGGAGATAGGCGTTGGGAGTGGAAGGTTTTATGAAGAATTGGAGGAACGGGGATTTTCGGGACTCTGTCTGGACCTCAATCCTCATCTTATTCGCCAACACCAGAGTGGGAGAAGGACGACGGAAAACCTTATTGAATTTCACTCGCAGGATTTCTTTGCGTTGCAGGAAGAATTCGATCTTATTCTCGCTTTTGAAGTGCTGGAGCATTACGAGCGCGATGACATTTGTTTGAGAAAGTGGCAAAGTCTTCTCAAACCGAAGGGGACTTTGATTTTTTCTGTCCCCGCACACATGCATCAATGGACCCGCAATGACTCTCGCGCCGGTCATGCCCGACGCTACGAAAAAAGAGAACTGGTCAGTAAGCTAGCAATGACCGGTTTTCAAACCGAAGTCATTTGGTGCTACGGCTTTCCCCTCTTGAACTGGACCTACCCCTTATCTTCACTCATTTTTAAAAACAAATCAGAATCACTTGAACAAATTGAACGCCAATTTCCTGCTCTTTCGCAATCCATTCAGTCTTCAATTTCGCTTCCTATGTTGAAAGCCGACGGTAATTACCAGGGTGCCCAGGCTCAGGCGGCAGATTTTGAGAAGACCTCTCAAAGCGGTATCAGACGATTTCCCGCCGCTTCAGATTGCGTTTTGCATGAGTGGCTTTGGTTCCCCTTTCTGCAATTGCAAAGGCCTTTCTTGAAGGGAGACCGCGGTATTGGGTTCCTTGTAAAATGTGGGAAAAATTAAGTGGGAAACGTCGTTCCGACCTCCATCGCTCCTTTAGCAATTTGCCCTCAGGGAAAGAGAACCTTGTTTATGCGTCTTAAGACAACGCCCTGACATTCTCTTCAGAGAGCGGGGGATAACTTGGATGCTGAGAATGGAATCGTAGGAAATGAGGTAGCGGTCGGAAGAAACTCTCATGAGTATTCCTTTCTCCGTTACTTGAAATTCCCGCAAATCCAAGCGATTGCCCTCCGGCAACATCATAATTATGTCAGGCTGATTTCCTTCGCTGTCAGTCAGCTTCAACAATCTTGGATATTCAGCTTCAAAGAATTTGCGAGTAAACTTAGGTTTTGTTTGCATATTCTGCACCAAGCACGCGGTGAGTTTGAACCTCGATTTTCTCAAACAGCACATCTCTACCAGCTTCTTTGCTATGAGCAATCAAGATGCCTTTGTGCTTAATAACATCTCTTTTAGAATGAATAAGAAGTCGCGAGGCAAGGACAGCGTGTTGTCTAAGAAAGGAAGAGTTTTACTCAAAAGGCAGATGCAGCTTCCTACGGGTGGTCGAGTCTAACCCCGTGAGTCCGCCTGACACCGCTTTGGCAGTTCAGGAGCCGGCAAGCCTGCAGATGCCAGCCGCCCGGATTCTCGAATCGTCGTCGTTCTCGTTCTCCTCGTCGTAGTCGGGTTGCATTTTCGAGGTGAAAACGAGAACGACGACGAGGACGAACAAACCCGATTTCAGGGCGAAAGGTTAGCACTTATGGGGCACAGCCCTTTTTTCGTCCAGTCAGACCGGCTTGGGAATTTGGTGAAGGGTATAGATACTGCAATGCTGGCAAAATTGTCTATTTGACGGCGAGACTTTAGCTGCCGACTCCCAACAGGGGATGCTCCTCTTCAGATATGCTGTGCAATGACAGCAATCTTCGCATGGACTAATCTCATAGCAGGGCACAAACTTCATCAATTTTTCTATGCCTTTGAGATTAATCCCTTCTTGCTTAATGAATCTACGCAAACATTTCAGCCACACAATGTCATTGGTAGAATAATAACGATCTCGATTCCGCCTCATAGGGGTGATTAGGCCATTTTTCTCGTATACCCTTAAGGTTTGACCGGTAACGTTTAAGAGTTCTGCGACTACCCCGATAGGGAAGAGCGGTGCTTCTGGATTCTCAATTTCTTTCGGAAATGTAGACATTGAAAGCTCACCCAATAGTACAGTTTTCGTTCTCTATATGACTACTTGCAGAACCAGCCATTTGCAGTTCCATATTCTGAATAACATTATTCTACCCTCGAAGCGATGGTTTGCAAAGTTCCTGTCGTCTCCCTAGCAGCCTATTGCACTCGAGGGGAGTACTTGATTAATCGATTCTGAGCCGAGGACCTAAGTTTGCTTAAAGCCTCCTTCTCAATCTGGCGAATCCTCTCGCGCGTCAGGGTAAATCTTTTCCCAATCTCTTCCAACGTATATTCCGCACCCTCGTTGAATCCATACCGCAATTTTAGGATTTCCCTCTCTCTTTGAGTGAGGTTCTGGAGCAGGTCTTTGCATTTCTCTTGGAAGTCATGCTGGATAGTCAGTTCAGCAGGATTGAGGATCTTGTCGTCGGAAAGAATGTTCAGTTTTTGCAGTTCTAAAGGACCTACAGGGGAATCTAAAGAAACACAATCTTGAGACATTTTGATTATTGTTAGAACCTTGGAGAAGGGTACATTAGCCTCTTTGGCAATTTCCTCCGCGGATGGCTCCCTTTCCAGTTCTTCGACTAACCTTTTCTTAATCTTAGTCAGCTTTTGAGCCGTCAAGGAAAGATGCTCAGGAATGCGCACGGTCTTCCCCTGGGTAAAAATAGCTCTCATGATGGACTGCCGAATCCACCATGTTGCATAGGTTGAAAACTTGATCCCTCTGCGATAATCGAATTTTTCTACAGCTCGCATCAGCCCCAGGTTTCCTTCTTGGATCAGATCGAGGAAATTCAAATTGTTATGGTAATACTTCTTGGCAATAGAAACGACCAAGCGCAGATTGGCTTCAATAATCGCGTTGCGGTAATTATTCTTCCGGAGATCCAGAGTTTCATAGGCCTTGACTGTTCTTAAGAGCTGGTCGATGTCTGTCTGAATTTCAAGTTGCTTTCCCTTTACTTGGCCCGTTAGTCTAGCGATTTCTTGTCTTAGATTTCTTATGTGACCGTTTTTGCTCAGCTTAAGCCGCCGTTTACAATCGTTGGCTGAACTAATCAGTCCTTGAATCTCTTTTGAGAGATTTTTCATTTGTTCAAAAACAATAGTCTGGATCTTTTCGCTAGGTTTGAAGTTGGCCCATATTTGACCAAGTAACACAACTTGGTGTAGATATTCATTACGCAAACCCTTCCTGATTCTAGTTCGACTGATTGAAGGTGAATGAATGTTCACAAAAAGGCGCCGAATTCTCGGAACAATAGCGCCAATTTCTTTCTGGAATCTTATCCACTCCCTTTTTTGGAAGTCCGAAGAGTTATCTTGGTCATTTTCACCAGCCGGGTCAAAGAGCTCATAGTCACCATTTTTCATCAAATCCCCAGCAACTATTTGAACCAGATCTGAGCAATATAATAAGCGTCCAAGTATCCTTGACTGACGAAGTTTCACAGCCTCCAGATTCCTAAAGAGAAAAACCTCACGGCTTCGATTAAGCAATGGAACTGATCCCATCTCATGCAGGTATTGAGATACCGGATCCACCAACTGAGATGATAATTCGCCTTCTCCAGTCACACTCTCGGAAGGGGACATCTGAACTAACGCCTCCCTGTCCTCTGATGACACACCTTCCAGACTTGCGCTGCCCACGCCAGGACTTTCGAATCTTGAAGGTTGATCTTCATCCACAAAGGAATAGTCGTAGTAGGTACCATCCTCGTTCCAGTCATCGTAAGATAGACTGGCTTTATGTTGGTCAAAAAGTAATTCTGTTCCGTTTTTGTTAGCGATCATTTTTGTTTCTGACCTCCAGCCTAAAATAATAATTTTAGATTACC
>Ga0066710_100000373_pt1 | contig 26069 bp, 18 predicted proteins | sample GraSoiAngelo_159_FD_79666 | JGI IMG/M metagenome (GOLD analysis project Ga0066710, IMG submission 79666) | Grasslands soil microbial communities from the Angelo Coastal Reserve, California, USA - 14_1009_16_40cm | ecosystem: Environmental > Terrestrial > Soil > Grasslands | place: USA... | reverse complement strand
TAGGCGATTGTCACGCGCCGCGTCAGATCCTCAATGCGATCTTCGATGGGCATCGGCTGGCGCGGGAGTTCGACTCGCCGCATCCGCAGTATCCGCTGCCGTTCATTCGCGAGCGGCGGCTCGCCTCACCGAGCGAGGTGGCCTGGTGCGTGCAGTTGCCATGTGGCAAAGTCGAGCGTCGCGAGCTTCGAACGGCCGACAGGGGGCAACTTGAGCAGCACGGCGAACGACTTACCTGCAGCGAGCAGCGGGGCGCAGCCCAAGTCGGCCGGGCTCGAGCGCGGCATCGATTGGACGGGAGCGTTCTGGGTGGCAAGCGGTGTGCCGCCGCTCGTGCTGTTCTCCATCGGCGCGGTCGCGGCCACGGTCGGCAAGCCGTCGTGGCTGGTGTGGATGGTCTCCATCGGGCTCGGCTTCGTGCAGTCGATGACTTACGCGGAAATCGCCGGCCTGTTTCCGCACAAAGCCGGCGGCACCTCGGTGTACGGGGCGATAGCCTGGGTTCGGTACAGCAAACTCGTGGCCCCGGTGTCCGTGTGGTGCAATTGGTTCGCGTGGTCCCCGGTGCAGGCTATCGGCTCGGGACTCGCGGCCGGTTACATCCTCAATGGACTCTTTGCACCGGATTCGGTCATCAACACCTGGCAGTGGACGCTGCTCGATCTCGGTGGCCTGAAGAGCGGCTTGAGCCTGCGAATCAACGCGACCTTCATTCTGGGTACGTTAATCATGCTGGCCGTGAAGGCCATTCAGGACGGCGGGATTCTGCGTTCGGCCAACACCACCAAGATCCTGGGGATCTCGGCCGTGATCCCTCTGATCCTGATCGGCGTGATGCCGATACTGACGGGTGACATGGTCCAGCCGCATTTCTTCCCGCTCGCGCCCATCGCTCACGACGCGAGCGGCAATGTAGTGGATGGGACCTGGGATCGCGCCGGCTGGACTCTGATTGCCGGCGGCATGTTCCTCGCGGCCTGGTCCACGTACGGCTTCGAAACGGCGGTGTGCTACACGGGGGAATTCAAGAACCCCAAGACCGATACGTTCAAGGCGATCTTCTACTCCGGCCTGTTGTGCGTGTTGGTCTATACGCTCGTGCCGTTCGCCTTCCAGGGCTTTCTCGGCCTGGGCCAGCTGGTGAAACCCGCGGTGCTCGATGCTCACGGTGCGGTCGTTGGCCCCGCGACCTACTCCGGCATGCTGGCCCCTGATATCTACAGCGGCATGGGTGTGGCCAGTGTGATGGCCCGGATGGTCCACGCCGGTGAGCTGATCGGCGCGGTACTGGTCGTCATGCTGATTCTCTCGATTGTTCTCTCGATCATGACTTCCATGGCAGGGTCTTCGCGGACGCTCTATCAGGCGTCGATGGATGGATGGTTGCCCGGGTATCTGTCGAAGGTGAACAAGCACGGCGCGCCGACGAACGCGATGCTGACGAATCTGGGCTTCAATCTGCTCCTGCTGCTCATGTCGGACTACGTGTTCGTGCTGGGTGCGTCGAACGTCGGATACCTGATATTCAACTTCCTGAATCTGAATGCAGGCTGGATCCATCGAGCGGACCGGCCGCGGCAGGAACGCCCCTGGCGGGCACCCACCTGGCTCATCGCCGCCGGTGCTGTGCTGTCCTTCGTCAACCTGACTTTCATGGGCATGGGTGCCGATGTCTACGGGTCGGGCACGCTGAAGACGGGGCTGCTGTTCGCCGCCCTGATACTGCCGGTGTTCGTGTACCGGCACTATCTGCGCGACAAGGGCATCTTCCCGATCGCCATGAGGGAGGATCTGGAGCTGGGTTCAGGGGAAAAGATCTTGACCCGCGCCGGGATCTGGCCGTACGTGACGCTCCTCGCCGGTGCCCTGGTCGTGTACGTCAGCCACCGGCTCGCGCTTTATTGACAGCGTCCTCACGGGAACGGCTCGATGGGACGCCTGCCCGACAACGTTGTGCTCAGCAGCATCGCTGCTGCGGCTCTGTGCCGCGAGTTCGTGGGCTGGCAGTGCCGGATCAGGCAGCTGGCGGTGCGCCAGGAGGGCGGCCGTCCCACCTCGGGAATGCGCCCGCGCGTCCTGAGCCGCAACGGAGACGAACTTTCCGCTGGCATCGTCACGCTCATCGTCGAATCCGAGCCCGCGCACAGCACCCAGCTGTTCCGCCATCAATACCTGCGCACGCACGATCCCGTCGAGCGCTACGACAACATGCTCGAGATACTGCAAGGGAGCTATTTTCAGGATCCGACGCGCTTTTCGGATCTCATCACGGCGCTATTCGGGCCGGAATCGCCCCTTGCGGCGCAGCTCCTGAGCGAAGGTCAGTGCGTCCTCGACTTCGAGCAGTACACGCAGGGCTACCGCATTTCCTGCGCCGTCGCGCGACTTGCCGAGTCGAACACTTTCCATCAGGCGACCCTGTGGCACAACCGCCTGTTCAACGCCCGGCTCCCCGCCGGCGTGCAGATCCTCTCGTTCCGGCCGGACTGGTCCCATGCCTCGGCTTATCGCACCGGGACTCAGGTTGCGAGGTAGCCATGGACCACAAAATCCTTCAGGGCGGATGCCTGTGCGGTGCGGTTCGATATGAGGCTAAGGGGCTGGTACGTAGCGAGCAAACTGCACTGGGTCCTTCTTGATGACGCTCTGCCGAAATCCCCAGGCGCACCCGACAGCAGTTAGAACTTGCGATAAGCGTTGTTCAGCTCAACCAGCGGGTGCCGCGGCGACATCTGGAATTTGATGAGCAGCTCGCGCGCGAGCATGTCGCGGTCCTGCTGGTTGTCCGGCAGCTTCACACCCTCGGGTACCGTTACCCAGCCATTCACGTTGCGATCGAACACCGCCGCTTTGCCTTCCTCATAGCCCAGGTGCACGTCCTCGAGCCAGTTGAGGTCCGACCACCCCATCACCTCCATGTACTTCCTGAGGAAGGGCGTGATCCGGCTGTAGTCCGGCACCAGGTTGACATCGTAGCGATAGCCGATGTGCTGCCCGATTTCCTTTTCGCGCCGCGTGTCCAGACCCGCTGTCTTGATGAAGTGATCGATGTCCCTGGCACCGGCGGGGACGCCGTTCCTCGGACCTGCCGATCGGGCAGCGGCCGCCCTGGCCGCCGCGGACTTTCCAAATCCCCTGGCGGCCGACTTGCCCGGCTTCGCCGTCTTCTTGGCCTGCGCGTATTTGCTGAGCTCGGTGACTTTGGCCATGGTCTCACCTCAATAGCGGGTCATATCGGGCCGACCGACCGTGTGCTGCGAACCGGCGAGCGGCACCATGGCGAGCGCCGAGGCCTCCATGGTGAGCGCAGCCAGATCCTCGGGCTCCAGACTGTGCACATCGGTCTTGCCGCAAGCCCGGGCCATCATCTGACATTCGATGGTGAGGCAATGCAGGAAATTGTAGACGCGCTCCGCCGCACTATCGGGATCGAGACGCCTGCGCAGCAGCGGGTCTTGAGTGGTCACGCCGACCGGGCAGCGGCCCGTGTGGCAGTGATAGCAGTAACCGGCCTTGACACCGATCTCCTTCTCGTAGTCGGCCTCCGGAATATCCTTGTTGCAGTTCAAGGCCATCAGCGCCGAATGGCCGATCGCGACGGCGTCGGCACCCAGCGCGAGGGCCTTGGCGACATCGCCGCCGTTGCGGATGCCGCCGGCATAGACGAGCGAAATCTCACCGGTCTTGCCCACGTCATCGAGCGCTTTGCGTGCCTGGCGGATGGCGGCGATGCCCGGAATGCCCGTCTCCTCGGTGGCGATATGCGGGCCGGCGCCGGTGCCGCCCTCCATGCCATCGATGTAGATGCTGTCAGGTCCGGTCTTGGCCGCCATGCGAACGTCGTCGTAGACGCGCGCCGCGCCCAGCTTGAGCTGGATCGGAATCTCCCCGTTGGTCGCTTCACGGACTTCCTGGATCTTGAGGGCCAGATCGTCGGGACCCAGCCAGTCCGGATGCCGAGCCGGGGAGCGCTGATCGATGCCGGCCGGCAGAGAACGCATCTCCGCGACCTGATCGGTGACCTTCTGACCCATCAGATGACCGCCCAGGCCCACCTTGCACCCCTGGCCGATGAAGAACTCACAGGCGTCGGCCAGGCGCAGATGGTTCGGGTTGAAGCCGTAACGCGACTGGATGCATTGATAGAACCACTTGGAGGAATAGCGGCGCTCGTCGGGGATCATGCCGCCTTCGCCGGAGCAGGTTGCGGTGCCCGCCATGGTGGCGCCGCGGGCGAGGGCGATCTTCGCCTCGTAGCTCAGCGCACCAAAGCTCATGCCGGTGATGTAGACCGGAATGTCGAGCACCAGGGGTCGCTTGGCGCGCGGTCCGATCACGGTGCGCGTTTCGCACTTTTCCCGATAGCCCTCGATGACGAAGCGCGTCAGCGTGCCGGGCAGGAAAGTCAGATCGTCCCAGCTCGGGATCTTCTTGAACAACGAGAAGCCGCGCATGCGATAGCGGCCGAGCTCGCTCTTGATGTGGATATCGTCGATGACTTCGGGCGTGAAGAGCGAGCTGTGGCCGAGCACATGCGTGTTGCGGCTGAGCTTGTTCTTGGTCGTCGGTAGCGGGGCCGGAACCTTCTTTTCCTTCGCCATGTCCTGTCTTCCTTTCAGAGAATGAGTTTCTTCTCGGCGGGTTCGAGATTGTCGTAATTCCACAGCTGCCGACCCGCGGAGATTTTCTGCATGTTCTTAATGCCGCGCGGGGCCGCGAGGCCGTACATCTTCAGTTTGCGCTCCAGCCACTGCACGTCGAGGTCGGTCATCTCCGCCGGCACGGCATCGACCCCGAGACCCGCGATCTTGCCGCCGACGTAGATCGTGCCGTCGTACATCGAATCGCCGAGGTTCTTGCCGGCATCGCCGAGGATGACCATGCGTCCGCGCTGCATCATGAAGCCGCAGAAAGCCCCGGCGCGGCCACCAATGATGATCGTGCCGCCCTTCATATCGATACCGACGCGCGCGCCGACGTCGCCCTTGCACACCAGGTCACCGCCACGAATCGCGGCGCCGAAGGTCGAGCCCGCGTTCTTCTCGATCACTACGGTTCCGGCGAGCATATTCTCGGCGCACGACCAGCCGACCCGGCCCTTGATGCGGATGTTGGGTCCGTCGATCAGCCCGCACCCGAAATAGCCGAGGCTCCCTTCGATCGTGAGATTGAGACGGTTGAGGATGCCGACCGCCAGGGAATGCTTGGCGCCGGGGTTCTTCATCACGATGGTGCCGAAGCCCTGACTCATCAGCTCGCGCAGTCTCAGATTGACCTCGCTCGGGGTCATGGCGGCGGCGTCGAGCTCCGCGCGCTTCTTGAAATCGACCTCGAAGGCCTGTGGAGAGGTGAAGCGCTCCTGCTCCTCGGGTCGGAAGAAGCGCTGTTGGTTGCGACCGGCGAGCTGCTCGGTGTGCATCCCTAAGTCGGTCGCTCTCGTCGTCGTGACTGCCATGATGTCTCTCGAAGCTTGATGACGCTTAAGGATGATCAGTTGTTCCGCCACACGCGCACGTCGCCTTCGTAGGGATCGAACGTGTCGATCTCGTGGGGGAAAATGCTGCGGATCGCGACTTCCTCGGAAGCGAGCGCGATGAAGCGATCGCTTTCGTAAAGCACCATGGGCTTGGCGGCCATGACGTCCTTGGCCATGCCTAAGCTGTCGGCAGTCGCCACCAGGTAGGTGAAGACGCCGTCGAGCTCCTCGATCGAGGTTTTCATGGCGTCCTTGAGTGTTGTCCCCTGCGTCATCTTGTCGGCCAAGTACACCGCGATGAGCTCGGAATCGCAATTCGAGACGAAACGGTGACCGCGGCGCTCCAGAGCCCGGCGCCCCTTCCAGTAGTTGGTCAGCTGCCCGTTGTGCACCACGGAGACATCGGCGAAGGGATAAGCCCAGTAGGGATGCGCCGAGCGGATGTCGACGTCGGATTCCGTCGCCATGCGCGTGTGGCCGATGGCGTGCGTGCCGATGAAGCCGCGCAGCGAGTACTGGCTCGCGACGCGGTCGGCGTCACCGAGATCCTTGATCAGCTCAAGGCCGAGCCCGATGGACAGGATCTCCGCGCCCTCCACATCCTCGATGTAGTCGGCGAGCCGGCGCTGGTCGCCGTCGTAGCTGATGCGCAGCCGAAAGGCGTATTCGGTCGCCTCCTGTTCCTCGAGGATCGTGGCGCCCAGCTCGGCGAGGCGTCGCTCGATCTCGGCGCGACGCTCCTTCACTTGGGCGTGAATCGCAAAGCCCTTCGCCATCTCGTCCTGCTCGGCGACCTTCAGGCGGATGACCAGCTCCTTGCCGTGGGGCTTGCCGTACAGGGCGTAACCGGTCGAATCGGGCCCACGGTGCTTCAGCGACTGGAGCATCGCGGTCATCTCCTGACCCACGTCACCGGTCTGGCCGCGATGAATCAATCCCGCAATTCCACACATGATCTCTTCCCCTTTAGCCGTCTGGCGGCGCGCGCGCCGTCAGGGCAGATAGTCCCAGTATTGCCTGAGGTCCCAGTCGGTCACGGTGGCCATGAACTTTTCCCACTCGTCGCGCTTATAGTGAGTGAACACCCGGTACATCTCATCCGGCAGCGCCGCCTTGATCGTCTCGTCCTTGTCGAGCTCAGCCAGCGCCTCACCGAGTGACATGGGGAGCTTCTTCACTTTCTTACCGGCGGCGAGCGCGGCATAGATGTTGCGCTCCTCGGGCTCGCCCGGATCGAGCTTGTGCCTGATGCCGTCCTCGAAGGCCTTGAGCAGGCCGGCCGCCATCAGATAAGGATTCACGGTCGAGTCCACCGAGCGGTATTCGAAGCGCCCAGGTGCCGAAATGCGCAGCGCGCAGGTGCGGTTCTGATAACCCCAGTCGGCGTACACCGGCGCCCAGAAGCCCGTGTCCCATAGCCGCCGGTATGAGTTGACGGTCGATGAGCCGAGCGCAGTGAGTGCCCCGACGTGTTTGATGACGCCGCCGATGCAGTTGAGTCCGATGGGACCGGGCTTGCTCTCGTCCTTCAAGGGCATGAAGGTGTTCTCGCCGCCCTGCAAGTACTTGAAGTTCCCCTCGAGACCCGGGAGGTTTTCCTGCCCGAGCTTGTTGAGCTTTTCCTCCCCGCCGCGCCACAACGACAGGTTGTGATGGCAACCGGAGGCCGACACGCCCATGAACGGCTTCGACATGAAGCAGGCGATCAGGCCGAATTCACGCGCGACCTGAGCGCAGATCTGCCGGTAGGTGGTGAGCCGGTCGGCGGTGCGCAGGCAGTCATCAAACATCCAGTTGAGCTCGAGCTGGCCGGGCGCATCCTCATGATCGCCCTGGATCATGTCCAGGCCCATGGCGCGGCCATATTCGATCACGCGCATGAAAACCGCACGCAGCGATTCGAACTGGTCGATGTGATAGCAGTTGGGCTTGCTGAAGCCGCCGGCCGGCAGACCGTCGTCGCCTTTCTTCAGCCACATCATCTCCGGCTCGCAGCCATGGCGCAGATGCAGGCCGTTGTGGGCCTGTTTGAACGCCTGATGAATGAGCCGCAGGTTGCCGCGGCAGTCGGAAGTCAGGTGACCGCCGGGATTCTCCCGCTCTTCGCGATTGCGAAAGCAAGTGCAGAAGACCCGCGCCACGCGCTTGTCCCAGGGCAGCTGCACGAAGGTCTCGGGATCGGGAATGCCGACCAGCTCCGAGGCCTCCGGCCCGTAGCCGATGTAATTCTTGTGGCGATCGACGAACAGGTTGGCCGTTGAGCCGTAGACGAGCTGGAAGCCGCGCTCGGCTGTGCGCTCCCAATGGTCGGCCGGAATGCCCTTGCCGACGATTCGGCCGGTAACCGAGACGAACTGATAGTAGATGTACTGGATACCTAACTGGTCGATCTTCTCGCGCACCTGCTTGACCAGCTCGGCGCGGCCTGCGGCACTGACATGGGCTTCCAAATCGGTCATAGAGATCCCCTTGGAGCGATTCGTTGTCGGCACAGAGTTCCCCGGTGATTCGCGCCCTGGGCGGGACGATCAGCTCCACGGAAACGGGCTGTTGGAGGTCGGATGCAGTCTACCCTCGGCGAAGCGTGAGAAGCGAAACGGCTGCAACAGCTCGCTCGGCCGGCCGCAGATGTCCTCGGCCACCAGCTGGCCGACACCGATCATCTTGTAGCCGTGGTTCGAATCGGCGATTACGTAGACGTTATCGCAGAAACGGTCGAAGACCGGAAAGTTATCGGCGGTGAAGGAACCGATGCCGCCGGAGGGCTCGCGCTTGAACTGCGCCAGCTTGCCTTCGAAGCGCTTCTGACAGAAGGCGAGCGCCGAGCACCACATGTGCGCAAAATCCTCGCCCACGACGAAATCCGGCGATGCCGGCCCGTAGGGGTCGATGTTCACCTTGGCCGGATCGGCCTTGACCTTGAAGGGCATGGCTCCGCCCTGCACTCCGCCGAAATGGAAATCGGGCTTGTAGTAGATGCCCCAGAGGCGATCGGTGATGACGGAGTGATCGACGTCGGAGTAGAGCGTCGCATCCGTGTCGACGTGGATCACCGGGGGCATGTTGCCGTCGTTGGTGCGTTGCAGCTGCGGGTCGACGCCCAGCGTACCTTCCTGCAGCGACCAGAAGGTCCACATCGGAACGTTGTCGTGCAGCTTGCCGTCGCGGCCCTTGATCGTGATGGCGGGCGGCAGGCCGAGCATGTCCCAGATCTGCTTGATCCAGGGACCCGCTCCGACGATGACGCAATCGCAGTCGATGTCGCCTTGGTCGGTGATGACGGTCCTGACCGCGCCGCTGTTGTCTTTCCTGAAGCCCGTCACCCTGACGCCGGTCAGGATCGTGACGCCCTCGTTCTCGGCCTTGCGCGCCAGACCATGGATCGAGGCGCTGTTATTGGCATAGCCGCCCTTTTTCTCGTGCAGTACGGAGGTGATGCCCCGGGCCTGCCAGTCGTCGAACAGGCCTTTCATGTAGGCCGTGGACTCCTTCTCGCCCTCGATGAAGACGGACTGGTAGCCGATTTCCCTCTGTTGCCGGGCAATGCTCGCCACCTGCTCGTGCATCACTTCGGGGCTGATCTGCATGTAGCCCACGGGGTGGAAACTGAAAGCCTCGGGGTCGCTTTCCCAGACCGAGACGCTGTGCGCCATGAGCCGGCGCATGGCCGGTTGGTAGTAGTTGTTGCGGATGACTCCGCACGCAATGCCCGAGGCACCCGAGGCGATACCGGACTTGTCGACGACCAGAATGTCGCGGCCACTGCCGCGGCCGGAGCGCCGCAGGGCCTCGCCCAGATGCCAGGCGGTTGAAAGACCGTGGATGCCGGCTCCGACGATCAGGTATCGGGTGGCAGTGGGAAAGGCCATGACTGACTCCGTGCCGGACCGTCGCTCGCAGGACTTGACGCGGCCGAGGGATGGTGGCACATACTTGCAACCGATTTCAAACCAATTTTGAGCCAATCCTCGCTGCGGGCCGTCACGATGTCTAAAATTGGTCAGACCAGCGATGCCGCCGTGGCGGTGGCGGAGGGCGCTGGAGGACTGGTGGACGCCGGTTCGGCGATGACAGATCCGGTCCACGGCTCGGTGTGGATCACGGGTCAGCTTCGACAAGCGATCCTCGCGGGACGCTATGCGCCCGGTGAGAAGCTTCCCGCGGAGCGCCAGTTTGCCGCATCCTTTGCGGCAGCGCGCGCCACCATCCGCACCGCGTTGAGCCGTCTGGAGACCGAGCAGCTCGTGACGCGGCGCCCCGGCGCAGGCACTTTCGTCAACGTCGGCGTCCGGGGTGGGAATGACGAGGTGGCAGAGCTCACCAGTCCGCTCGAGCTCATCGAGGTGCGCCTCGGGCTCGAGCCGAATATGGTGCGGCTCGCGGTGTTAAATGCCACGGGGCGCGACATCGAGCGCCTCGCGAGCGCGATCGAACGCATGGAGGCCGCAGCCGGCGACAGCGAGAGCTTCACGCTCTGGGACGAAGAGTTCCACCAGCTGATCGCAGAAGCGACCCGCAACCCCCTCATGGTGTGGATTTATCGCAAGATCAACGATGTGCGTACGCACAGGCAGTGGAACGCCATGAAATCCAAGGTTCTCACGCCGCAGAGGATCGCCGGATACAACGAGCAGCATCTTGCGCTGTACGAGGCGATCCGCACGCGCGACATCGAAGCGGCCGTGGCCATCGTCACCGATCACCTGCATTCCGCGAGACGGCAGCTGGCGGGCGCCAATCTGCCCGAAGCCGCGCAGCCTTGATTTGCCGGCACCCGCGTTGACTGTACACGCCCACCACCTCATGCGGATGCTCCGCTGGCGTAGACGATGATCGAGAGCATGCGGATCGGCATCTTGACGAGCCGCTCGGGGCCGTGGGCGATGTCACCGCGAAAGGTCAGGGAGTCGCCCTCCTTGAGCAGATAGCTTTCCTTGCCGTGGCGGTAGCGCATCTCCCCGGACAGAATGTAGATGAACTCGGTCCCCGGGTGCTGAAAGCCCGGGAAGACCTCGCTCTTGTCGGTGAGTGTGACGAAGAACGGCTCGAATTCCTTACGCGGGCCGCGCGGAGCGGCCAACAGCTGATAGGCATGTCCGCGCCGCGTGCCGCGCCGCACCACCTCCAAGCCTTGACCTGCCGGGGTATGTTGCGCCCCTTCCTCCGGCGAGCCGATGTCCTGCAGCAGCAGCGCGGGACGGATCCCGAGCACCTCCGCGAGCGCCACGATGGTGTCGAGACTGGGACTCACGCGACCGGTTTCCAGACGACTGAGCATGCCCGGGCTGATGCGCGCTTGCTGCGCGACGTTGGCGAGCGTCAGGCCAAGCTCGTCGCGGATGCGCCTCGCCACGCGGCCGATGCTCGCGGCATGGTGGGAGCCGCCGGCCGGCGCGCGCGCCGTCTGAGTCTGGTGACCCGCACGCGATCTGCGAAGCCCCGTCATCCGCCCCCGGTTCTTCGTTGTTTGATCATCCATACGAGCACGCCGCCGCATTCTATCGTGTCGGCTGTGGCGGTCGGTGCGCCCATTCTTACCACGCAAGTCTCTTGCATGCCAGTAAAGCGGTGAAGCTATAATCGGTGCCGCGCGCGTAAGGTCAGAGGGTGATGCGATCGCAAGCGGCGGGCACGAACGATCGCTTCCACCACGCAACAACGTCTGGCGCTCGAGTGGTCGATGCCCCTACGCCTCATAAAATTCGCCCTGTCGCGCGAGCATCCGGAACCCCGGATGTTCACTCGCCACGAGCGGCTCAAGCCGAGCTACGACGTGGTCATCATCGGCGCCGGAGGTCACGGCTGCGCGGCGGCCTACTATCTGGCGCGCGACCATGGGATCTCCGACATCGCCATCCTCGAGCAGGGTTACCTCGGTGGCGGCAACACCGGTCGCAACACGACCATCATCCGCTCCAACTATCTCACGCCTGAGGGCGTGCGGTTCTACGACGAGAGCGTGCGGCTGTGGCAGGACCTGTCGCAGGACTTCGATCTGAATCTGTTCTACTCGACCCGCGGTCATTTCACGCTGGCGCACACCGATGCCGCCATGCGCACCATGCGCTGGCGCGCCGAGGTGAACCGGCACTTCGGGGTGGCCAGCGAGGCCATCGACAGCCAGGCGGTGCGCGAAGCGCTCCCGATGATGGACATCACCTGCGGTGGTCACGCGCCCGTGGTCGGAGCGCTCTACCACGCCCCCGGCGCGATCGCCCGGCATGACGCGGTGGCCTGGGGCTACGCCCGCGGCGCCGACCGGCGCGGCGTCGAGATCCATCAGAACACGCAGGTTCTGGCCATCGAACTCGAGGATCACGGCTCCGGCGCCCGCGTGGCCGGCGTCGTCACCAACCGGGGCCGCATTGCGACGCGCAAGGTGTTGTGTGCGGTCGCCGGCTACACGCCGCGGCTGCTCGCCATGGTCGGGCTGCGCTCGCCGATCTACGTCCATCCGCTGCAGGCGATGGTCTCGGAGCCGCTCAAGCCGTGGCTCGATCCGATCATCGTGTCGGGCTCGCTGCACGTGTACGTCAGCCAGAGCGCGCGCGGCGAGCTGGTCATGGGTGCATCACTCGACCCCTACGAGCTGCACTCCACGCGTTCCACGCTCGACTTCGCGGAATCTCTCGCGGCACACATGCTCGAGTTGTTTCCCTTCCTTGCGGACGTCAAGATCAATCGGCAATGGGCCGGGATGGCCGACATGACGCCCGACTTCGCGCCGATCATGGGATTGACGCCGGTGCGTGGCTTCTACCTCGACTCGGGGTGGGGTACCTGGGGCTTCAAGGCGACCCCGGTGTGCGGCAAGACCATGAGCCACACGGTGGCGAAGGATGCCGCCCATCCGCTGATCGGAGGTTTCGCGTTCGATCGCTTCGCGCGCTACGCCCTGACGGGGGAAAAGGGCGCGGCCTCGGTAGGGCATTGATCGGTGAAGCGTTGACATGAAACTCATGACCTGTCCGATCAACGGTCCGCGCTTGATCAGCGAGTTTGCCTACGGGGGCGAGATGCGCGAGATGCCGGACCCGGCCGCGGTGAGCGATGCAGCCTGGGCCGACTACGTGTTCAACCGCAGCGGCGTGCCGGCGGTGAAGAAGGAGTGGTGGTGTCACACGCCCAGCGGCGTGTGGTTTATCGCCGAGCGCGATACGACGACGGACACGATCCAGCGCACCTATCTGTACCAGCCTCGCGGTCGGGTGCGAGCGGAGCGGGCCGCATGAGGCGCTTGCCGCCCGTCACCGGCGAGCTCATCGATCGCAGTCAGGCGGTCGAGTTCGCCTTCGAAGGCAAGCCGCTGCGTGGCTATCGCGGCGACACGATCAGCTCCGCGCTCGCGGCAAGCGGCGTGCGAGTGCTGGGACGGTCGTTCAAGTATCACCGCCCGCGCGGACTCCTGAGTGCCGCGGGCCACGACGCCAACACCCTGGTCCAGGTGCAGTGCGGCGAACGCAGCGTGCCGAATGTGCGTGCCGATGTCGTGCCGGTTGACTCCGACTGGCGGGTGAGCGCGGTCAATACCCGCGGCGGTCTCGAGCACGACCGACTGGCCGTGCTCGACCATCTGTCTGCGTTCCTGCCGGTCGGGTTCTACTACAAGGCGTTTCACAGCAAGCGCTGGTTTCCACGCTGGGAGCGCATGTTCCGCCGCTTGAGCGGGCTCGGCGAGGTGGATCTGCGCGCCGCCCGGCGCAGCACGCCGAAGCGCTACGATTTCTGCGACGTGTTGGTCATTGGTGCCGGACCGTCCGGCCTCGGCGCCGCGTTGGCGGCAGCCGGCCGCGGTGCGAGCGTGCTGCTCGTCGATGAGAATCCGACCGCAGGGGGGAGCGGGCGGTATGCCCGTGGCGGTGCGACCGCGACGCTGGAGAAGACCGCGGCACTGCTCGCGGCCGTGCGGGCAGATTCCCGGATACGGTTGCTGACGAGCACTTACGCGGCCGGCTATTACGCCGATCACTGGGTGGCGCTGGTGGCGCCCGAGTACCTGGTGAAGGTTCGCGCGCGCAGCGTCGTCATCGCTCAGGGCGCTTACGAGCAGCCAGCCGTCTTCCGCGGCAACGACTTGCCCGGCGTGATGCTCGCGAGCGCCGCGCAGCGCCTGCTCTACCAGCACGCCGTCGCGAGCGCGCAGCGCGTGGTCGTTCTGACTGCCAACGCGGAAGGGTATGCCGCCGCGCTCGATGCGCTCAGCAACGGCCTGGAGTTGGCCGCGGTGCTCGATCTGCGCCCCACACCGGGTCCGCTCTCGATGCCCGCGGCGCAGGAGCTGACGCGGCGCGGGGTGGCGCTGCACTACGGCGTCACGCCCATCGAGGCGGTGGCACGCGCGGGCGGAGATGTCGGTGGCCTGCTGTTCGAGAGCACCGCGGGCGCGGCGCCCGAGCGGCAGCGCATCGGGCTCGATGGGATCTGGATGAGCGTTGGGTTCGCCCCGGCCAACGCCCTGCTGCATCAGGCCGGTGCGCGCCTGGCGTACTCGCACGCCGCGGAGCAGTTCCTGCCGCAGACACTGCCATCCGGGGTGTATGCCTGTGGCAAGGTCAACGGCGTGTATTCATTCGATGAGCGCCTTGCCGACGGGCGCGCGGCGGGCGAGCAGGCGGCGGGCCGGCTTGGGTTTGGCCCCGAGTCGGCGCAGCGCCCGTGGGCCGCGCCGCTCGAGTGCCCGACGCACCCCTTTCCGGTCTTCCGCCATCCACGCGGCGGAGAGTTCGTCGACTTCGATGAGGACCTCACGGTGAAGGATCTGGAAAACGCCTGCCAGGAGGGATTCGACAGCAGCGAGCTGCTGAAGCGCTTTGCCACCATCGGCATGGGTCCGAGCCAGGGAAAGCATTCCAACATGAATGCCCTGCGCATCCTCGGCAGGATTCGCGGCGCGTCGCTCGATTCGCTGGGCACGACGACGGCGCGACCGATGTTCCATCCCGTACCGCTGTCGCACCTGGCCGGACGGGGGTTCATGCCGGAGCGGCGCACCGCCCTGGACCGGGAGCACGAAGCGCTCGGAGCCGTGTGGATGCCCGCGGGCAACTGGCGTCGCCCGGAGTATTACGCGCTGCCGGGCAAGACCCGCGAGGAGGCCATCCTTGCTGAGGTAGGCGCGGTGCGCACTCGTGTCGGGCTCATCGATGTGGGCACGCTCGGCAAGATCGAGGTGCATGGCCCGGATGCGGTGGAGTTCCTCGAGAGGGTGTACACGGCACGCTACGCCAACCTCAAGATCGGCATGAGCCGCTACGGACTGATGCTCGATGAGTCGGGCGTCGTGGTGGATGACGGGGTCGTGGGACGGCTCGGCGCGGAATCGTTCTACTTCACGACCACCACCGGTAACTCGGCTACGCTGTTCCGCGAGTTCGGCCGGCTCGCGACCTGGTGGGGCCTGTCGGTCGGCCTCGCGAACCTCACCGGACACTACTGCGCGTTCAACCTCGCAGGCCCCGACTCCCGAGCGGTGCTCGCCGAGCACACTGCGCTCGATCTTACCGACGAGGCGTTCCCCTACCTCGCAATCCGCGAGGGACTCATCGCCGGGGCGCCCTGCCGCATCATGCGCGTGGGTTTCGTCGGTGAGCTCGGTTACGAGATTCATGTGCCGGCGGACTATGCCGTCGATGTCTGGCGGGCGCTGCACGCCTCCGGCTCGCGCTTTCAGCTGCAGACCTTCGGCGTCGAGGCACAACGCATGCTGCGCCTCGAGAAGGGCCATATCATCGTGGGTCAGGACACCGATGGGGTGACGAACGCCCTGGAAATCGACGTGTCGTGGGCGCTCAGGATGGACAAGCCATTCTTCATCGGACAGCGCAGTCTCTCCATCCTGCAGAAACAGCCGCGCCGCCAGACGCTGGTGGGTTTCAGCCTGCCGCCGGAGGCGCCGCTCTCGCCGCGCGAGTCGCATCTCGTCCTGAGCGCGGGTGAGATCGCGGGCCGCGTCACGAGCGCCGGCTGGTCGCCGACGCTCGCGCGTTGCATCGGTCTGGCTCTGGTGACGCCGACGCTCGCCGCGGGCCAGAAGCTGCGCATCCGCATCGACAAGGGACAGGAAATCGATGCCGATATCGTCCGGCCGCCGTTCTACGATCCGCAGGGCGAGCGGCAACGATCCAGCCCCGGCAAGTCCGCTGCGCGCGATGCCCGCCAGCGTGTGTCCCTCGTCACCGCCCGACGCCGATCCCCGCTGGAAACCGGGTCGGGAAGCGCCTCGTCCGGACGAGGGGACCCGGCGGGCGCTCGCTTGCGGCTCGAGGACCTGTCGCGACGCGAGCGCTTCGGGTGTAAGGGCCCGGCGGCAGAGGCGTGGCTCACTGCCGCGGGCCTTGCGGTGCCGTCTGCGCCCAACAGCGCGCAGGTTGACGCAGGCGGCGTGCTGGTCGCACGCTTAGGTCTTGCGGAGTTCCTCGTCGAGGCCGTGGACGGCGGAACGGAGCGCGTCGAGTCGGCATGGCGGCAGCTCGGATCCGCCCTTCGGCCGGCGGAGGTTTATCCGGTCGCGCGAGCGGATCTGGTGATCGGCATCGGCGGCGCTCATCTCAACCTGCTGTTGCGTCAGATCTGCAGCGTCGATTTCGCACCGCGGCTCGAGTCGTGCGCAGCTGACTTCGGCGCCGTCACCCTCACCTCCATGATCGGGGTGGGGGTGGTGGCGTTCATCAGAGGCGGCTCCGACCGGGAACCCGTCCTCACGCTGTGGGTGGACCCGAGCTTTGCGCATTATTTCTGGACGACGCTGCTCGAGGTGGGACGCGACCTCGGGGCAGTCGCCGTCAACGAATGAAGCGGGCTCGAGGCGCGCATCGTCCTCGAGCCACACAAGACGCCACGAGAGGGGATAGATATGGCACGCGATCCGAAGCACGACGTACTGTTTCAGCCCATCAAGATCGGCCCCAAGACTTTGCGCAACCGGTTCTACCAGGTGCCGCACTGCATCGGCGCGGGCTCCGACCGGCCGGGCTTCCAGGCGGCGCATCGCTCGCTCAAGGCGGAAGGGGGTTGGGCCGGAATCAACACCGAATACTGTTCCATTCATCCCGAGTCCGACGACACGCACCGCCTGTCCGCGCGAATCTGGGACGCGGGCGACGTGCGCAACCTGCGGGCCATGACGGACCACATTCACAAGTACGGCTCCCTGGCGGGCATTGAGTTGTGGTATGGCGCTTCGCACGCGCCCAACATGGAATCGCGGGCCACGCCCCGCGGACCGAGCCAATATGCCTCGGAATTCGAGACCCTGACGTACTGCAAGGAGATGGATCTCGATGACATCGCCATGGTGCAGCAGTACTACGTCGATGCGGCGCTGCGCGCGCGCGATGCGGGCTTCGACATCGTCTACGTCTACGGCGCGCACTCGTATCTGCCGCTGCAGTTCCTATCCCCCTACTACAATAAGCGCCGCGATCAATATGGCGGCTCGGTGGAGAACCGCGCGCGCTTCTGGCTCGAGAGCCTCGAGAAGGTGCGCAAGGCCGTCGGCAAGGACTGCGCCATCGCGACACGCTTCGCCGTGGACTCGCTGTACGGGCAGCCCGGCGTCGAGGTGGAACGCGACGGAGTAAAGTTTGCGAGCCTTGCCGACCCGCTAGTCGATCTGTGGGATATCGACGTCGGCGATATCGCCGAGTGGGGCGAGGACGCCGGCCCTTCGCGCTTCTACCTCCAGGGACACCAGGTGCCGTGGACCCGGATCATCAAGCAGGTCGTGAAAAAGCCCGTGCTGGGAGTCGGGCGCTTTACCGACCCGGAGAAGATGACGGAGATCGTCACCAAGGGAATCGCCGACATCATCGGCGCCGCGCGTCCGTCAATCTCCGATCCTTGGTTGCCGAAGAAGATCGAAGAAGGTCGCTTAGACGACATCCGCGTGTGCATCGGCTGCAACGTCTGCATTTCCCGCTGGGAGATCGGCGGTCCGCCGATGATCTGCACACAGAACGCGACCGCGGGTGAGGAGTATCGGCGCGGCTGGCATCCGGAGAAATTCCCGAAGAAGACTTCCGAGGACTCCATTCTGGTGATCGGTGCCGGTCCCGCGGGATCCGAGTGCGCCCGCGTGCTGCTGGAGCGCGGTTACACCGTGCATCTGTACGACACGGCGGCAAAGATCGGCGGCCATCTGAACCAGATCATCACGCTCCCCGGACTGGGCGAGTGGGGTTATCACCGCGACTACCGCGAGCTGCAGATCGGCAAGCTCGTCAAGAAGAACAAGCAGTCGCAGCTGGCGCTCGGACAGAAGCCGATGACCGCCGCCGCGGCGCTCGCTTATGGCGCGGAAAAGATCGTCATCGCCACCGGCTCCAGCTGGAACACCGATGGGACCAACTGCCTGACGCATGATCCCATCCCGGGCGCCGATGCCGCGCGGGCCGATCAGCTCACGCCCGAGCAGGTTCTCGCGGGCAAGAAGCCGATCGGCAAGCGCGTCGTGATCCTGAACGCGGATACCTACTTCATGGCTCCGAGCCTGGCGGAGAAGCTGGCGTCGGCCGGCCATGACGTCACGATCGTGACGGGCGTGCACCTCGCCAACTACATGCACTTCACGCTCGAGTACCCGAACATGATGCGCCGCCTGCATGAGCTGCACATCAAGGAGCTGGCGCACACCTTCTGCTCGCGCATCGAGCCGAATCGACTCGAGGTCTATGACGTATACGGCGAGGGCTCCAGACGTACCTATCGCGGTCCGGGTGTACCGCCGCGCGATGAGAACCGGACGCAGCGTTGGCTCGACTTCGAGTCGCTCGTGCTGGTCACCGGCCGCCACTCGGACGATTCGCTGCACCGGCAGCTCAGGGACAGCAAGGCGAAGTGGGCTGAGAACGGCGTAAAGGCCGTCTACCTGATCGGGGATGCCGAAGCGCCGCGCCTTATCGCCGACGCCACATTCTCGGGCCACCGGCTGGCACGCGAGATCGAGGAGCCGAACGCGCAGTTACCGAAACCCTACCGGCGTGAGGTCGCCGTGTGGGGCGTATCGCACATGCCGGAGGGTAAGACGCTCGTCGAGTACCAGACCTAGCATGAAGCGTGAACCGGCAGGTGGCGCTCGCGGAAACCGCCGCAGGCGGTTGGCGCCAATCCCATGACACGCGATCCCACCGCCGTCACGCGGGTGCTGTTCGAGGACTTCGCGCCCGCGGCGATTGCCGCCTTCTACGTGGTCGCCTTTGCCGCTGTCACGGTCTTCTGCTTCGGCGTCTACGTCGAGGTGAGGAAGTACCGGCGCGGCTCCGCCGCCGACGTGGACGGCCGCCTGCTCGCGCGCTTCCAGGCAATGATCGGCACAGTCCTGAGTCACCGCACCGTTGCGCACCGTGATCGGGCCGCTGGCGCCGCTCATCGCCTCATCTTTTACGGTTTCGTGCTGCTGTTCCTGGGCACGGCCACGATCACTTTGGACTACGACCTTCTGGGTCCGCTGTTCGGGGTCCACTTCTGGCATGGGGCGTTTTATCTGTGGTTCTCGCTGGTGCTGGACGTTGCCGGCGTGCTGCTCACCGGCGGACTCCTGTACATGATGTACCGCCGCGGCTGGCTGAAGCCCCCCAAGCTCGACTACACGCGCCCGGATCGGCAGCCGGGGGATCCGGACTACGACCGCAGTGGCTATCGACGCGAAGACTGGGCGTTTCTGTGCACACTACTGGTGATTGTCGCGACCGGCTACCTGCTCGAGGCGGCGCGGCTGGTCTGGCTCGAGGCGAGACCGGACGTGTGGGCCTATCGTTGGTGGTCTCCGGCGGGCGCGGCGCTGGCCGAGGGCCTGCGTGCGGCCGGCATGAGCGCGGCAGCCGGCGGTGCCTTGCGCACCGGCTTGTGGTGGTTTCACGGGCTGCTGGCGCTGGTCTTCATCGCGCTGATTCCTTTCACCAAGGTCAAGCACATCCTCACCGCCGCGGGCTCGCTCCTGTTGCGCGATCCGCTCGCCGCGCAGCGCCTGCCGCGAGTCCCCGAGCAACAGCAACGCGCCGGCGCGCAGTACATCACCGACTTCAGCTGGAAGCAGCTGTTGAGCCTCGATGCCTGCACGAAATGTGGCCGCTGCCACGAAGTCTGTCCGGCCCGGGCGGTGGGAGCGCCGCTCTCGCCGCGCGATGTGATCCTGTCGTTGCGGGAGTTCGCCAACCGCACGCTGGAGTCTGCAACGCTGCCTGAGCAGGCCGAGCTCGACGTGCACGGCAAGGGACCGGGCCAGGTCGCGATGGAAACCCTGTGGTCGTGCCGCACGTGCATGGCCTGCGTCGAAGTGTGTCCGGTAGCGATCGAGCACGTGCCGGTCATCGTGCAGATGCGCCGCAAGCTGGTCGAGGAGGGCCAGATGGACCCGCAGCTGAAGAGGACTCTGCAAACGATCCACAAGACCGGCAACTCCTTCGGCGAAAGCAAGCGCAAGCGTGCGGCCTGGACCAAGGCGCTGCCGTTTGCGGTCAAGGATGCGCGCCAGGAACCGGTCGATGTGCTGTGGTTCGTCGGCGACTACGCCTCCTTCGATCCGCGCAACCAGAAGGTGACCCAGGGCTTGGCTTGGTTGCTGCGCGAGGCGGGAGTTGATTTCGGGATTCTCTACGACGGGGAGTCGAACGCGGGCAACGATGTCAGGCGTGTGGGCGAGGAGGGGCTCTACGAAGTGCTCGCGACATCCAACATCGAGTCCCTGTCGGCGGCATCCTTCAAGACGATCGTGACCACCGACCCGCATTCATACAACACAATTCGCAACGAATACCCGGACTTCGGTGGCCGCTACGAGATCGAGCACTACAAGACGCTGCTGCTGAGATTGCTGCAGGAGGGAAGGCTCAACATCGCCCGCCAGCTCGGCCTGCGCGTAACCTTCCACGACCCTTGTCACCTCGGGCGCTTCAACAAGGGTTACGAGGCGCCGCGCGAGATTCTGCGCCTGCTGGGGTGCGAGCTCATCGAGATGGGCCGCTGCCGCGCCAACTCATTTTGCTGTGGCGCGGGCGGCGGGCGCATCTGGATGCCGGACCCCGTCGGGGCGGACCGGCCCGCGCACAACCGCATGCGCGAGGCGGCGGCAATCTCCGGGTTGCAGGTGTACGTGGTGAGCTGTCCCAAGGACCTGACGATGTTCGAGGACGCGCTCAAAGCGACGGGCAACGAAGGCAGGTTCGTGGTGCGGGAGCTCATCGAGCTCGTGCGCGAGGCGCTCGCGCACCGGCAAGCGCAAGGTGCTCCGGGAGTCGCTGCATGACGAGGATCAGGCAGTGAAGGTGTTGGTTGCGGTCAAACAGGTCGCATCCCTCGATGAGGATTTCGAGATCCGCGCGGACGGCAAGGACGTGGAGGCGGACTTTCTGCTGCGCGATCTGAACGAGTGGGACGATTACTCGCTCGAGGAGGCGGTCAAGATCAGGGAGGCCGCCACCACGCCCGTCGAAGTGGTCGCGGTATGCATAGGTCCCGACGATGCGGACGAGGCGCTGCGCAAGTGCCTGGCCAAGGGCGCCGATCGGGCCATCCGGGTGTGGGACGATGCCATGCTGGGCTCCGATTCCATCGCGATTGCACGAGTCATTGCCGCCGTCGCGCGCCGGGAACAGCCCGGCCTCCTGTTTGCCGGCGTGCAGTCCGCGGATCATGCCTTTGCATCGACGGGAATCGCGGTCGCGGCGTTTCTCGATTGGCCGCATGCGGCGGTAATAACCCAGCTTGCCTACACCCCCGGTGCGGCCCACGCCGTGGTGCGCCGCGAGCTGGAGGGTGGCGTGTTGCATGAGATGCGGATCGACTGTCCTGCCGTGCTCACCATTCAACTCGGCATCAACACGCCGCGCTATGCGTCGCTGCGCAGCATCAAGCAGGCGGCAGCCAAGCCGATCGAAGTGCTGGCACACGCGGATCTGGGAATTGCGGACAGCGAGGTGGGCGAGGGCGGCTCGCTCTCACGCGTGAGGCGCATGTACGTGCCGGAAAAGGGGCGCGCGCAGATGATCGAAGGCAGCATCGAGGAGCAGGCGGCGCGTCTGGCGCAACTCATCGAGGAGCGCGCCGGGGGTGCAGCATGAGCGGAATTCTCATCATTGCCGAGCAGCGGCGCGGGGAGCTGCGGCCCGCAACGCTGGAGATGGTGAGCGCCGCGCAATCGGCCAGGCGCTCTGCGGGCGAGCGCGTCGCGGTGGCGTTGCTGGCGGATGAGCCGCAGCGGCTCATCCCCGGCGTGAGCGTTGCGGGAGTGGACGAGATTGTCACGGTGCAGACGGCGGCGAGGGACTTCGATCCCGACGCCCTCGAAGCGGCCGTGGGTGCGCTGATCGAGGCACGCCGGCCCGCGCTGGTCCTCGTGCCACACAGCATCGACTCCTTCGGCTACGCGGCCGCACTCGCAGCCAAGGGCAATTACGGCTTCGCCACGGACGTGTTTCGCATCGGCTACGAGGGGGACGCGCTGCTCGCCACGCGCGGTGGCTACGGCCAGAAGGTCAATGTCGAGGTGGACTTCCCCGGTCGGGCGGTGGTCGTGCTTGCCATGCGCGGAAACATGTTCAAGCCGCCGGAAGGCCGGGCGACGCCGGCGGTGAGCCACTTCGCGGCCCCGCCCGCGCGCGCACGCGTGACAGGTCTGGAGTTCATCGAGCCGACCGCCAGCGACGACATCGACATGACGAGCGCTGAGTTCATTCTCGCCATCGGGCGTGGCATCGGCGAGCAGGCGAACGTCGCGCGATTCCAGGAGCTCGCTCGTGCCCTCGGCGCGGTTCTCGGATGCTCGCGGCCGATCGCAGACGCCGGCTGGCTACCCAAGAGCCGCCAGATCGGCCAGTCCGGCAAGACCGCAAGCGCCTGCAAGCTCTACGTGGCGATGGGGATCTCCGGGGCGATTCAACATCTTGCCGGGATGAAGCACGTCAGCACGATCGTGGCGGTGAATGCCGATGCCGGAGCCTCGATCTTCAGCATCGCCACCTACGGCATCGTGGCGGATATCTTCGAGATCGCAGACGCGCTGCGCGCTCATTTCCCGCACTAACCGCTACCCGGCAAACCCCTCAGGAGGGAGACCATGGCACTAACCTGGCGCACATCGGTTCTCGCTGATCGTCATCGCGCACTGGGCTCGAAGCTCGAAGACTGGAACGGCATGGGCACCGCGTGGACCTATGCCCACGACATGGCGCTCGACCACGTCGCCATCCGCACCAAGGCGGGGCTGATGGACGTGTCGGGTCTCAAGAAGCTCTACCTCACCGGGCCGCACGCCGCGCCCATCCTGCACCAGGCGACCACGCGCGACATAGCCAAGATCTACCCGGGGAAGTGCGCGTACGCCTGCATGTTGAACGAGGCGGGGCACTTCATCGAGGACTGTATTCTGTACCGCACCGGTCCTAACACGTGGATGGTGGTGCACGGCAGCGGCGCGGGACACGAGACGCTCACCACCGCGGTGGTCGGCCGCAACGCGGCCATGATCGTCGATGAGGATCTCCACGATCTGTCGCTGCAGGGTCCCATGGCCGTGGAATTCCTGGCCCGGCACGTGCCGGGTATTCGCGATCTCGGATACTTCCATCACAGGCCCGCGCTGCTCTTCGGCCGGCCCGTGGTGCTCTCGCGGACGGGATACACGGGCGAGCGTGGCTACGAGATCTTCTGCAAGGGCGAAGACGCGGGGCTCATCTGGGACACCGTGCTCGCGCAAGGCAAGAGTCTCGGCATCGTCCCGACCTGTTTCGCCACGCTCGACATGCTGCGCGTGGAAAGCTATCTGCTGTTCTATCCGTATGACATGTCGCAGATGTATCCCTTCGAGAAGGATCCGCCGGGTGACACCCTGTGGGAGCTCGGGCTCGACTTCACGGTCAGTCCCGGCAAGACCGACTTCCGCGGAGCGGATCAGCACTATCGGCTCAAGGGCAAGGAGCGCTTCCGGATCTTCGGCCTGCTGGTCGAGGGCAGCGTTCCTGCTGACATGGGGGATCCCGTGTACGCCGGCAACAAGAAGGTCGGCGTCGTGACCTGCGCGATGTACTCGACGCTTACCCGCAAATCCATGGCAATCGCCCGACTTGACGTGCCGGTGGCCGTGCACGGGACGCGCCTGGAAATTCGCGGCAAGAACGTCAAGGGCCCGGCGACTGCGCACACGCTGCCGTTCGATGATCCGGAGAAGAAAAAGCGCATGGCCGTCGGGTAAGGAGCGCGCGCAGGTTGTAGAACCTGCGCGGCGGATGCGATGGCGGTTGACGTGCTCCGCTCAGGGTGGTATTCGTTGTAAAAAATATTGACTGACATGCAAGTGACGGGTGGGGGTCTCAAATCGCTCTTTTTGTGATGGGCAATGACGTGGCGCCTGCTGCGACCTACGGGCAGCGGGCTTGTGCGCGTGACGCGCAATCGGCTCGATGAAGATGACGGGGTCGCTCAGAGATGCCGTGCGCGTTCACTCGAGGGGGTGCGTAACATGCGGAAGCTGACATTGGTACTGTTGATGTCGCTCGGAGCAGTGTCGCTGGTTGCAAATGCGGCCGTGTCGGAAAGCGACGCGGAGCCTCAATCGGCCTCCGGCCGAGAGGGTGGCGGGGCGGGAACACAATCCGCCGCGTCGCAGGGGCCGGCTCTCCAGGAGGTCGTCGTCACTGCCCAGAAGCGGTCGGAGAACCTCCAGGAAGTCCCTATTGCCATCACCGCTCTCTCCGGAGATCGGCTTGCCACTCTCGGCGTCGTGCGCACTGAAGACTTGGCGGCAGCCCGCCCGGGTGTGCTGATAACTGAATTCGGGCAGGCCGCGAACGCGATGGCTATCTACGTACGCGGCATCGGGCAGTTGGACTTTGCCGAGCACCAGGAGTCGCCTGTTGCACTCTACATCGATGGCGCTTACCTCAGCTTCCAGGGAGCCGCCGGACTCGGGCTCTACGACCTGCAGCAATTTTCCATACTGCGCGGCCCTCAGGGTACTCTGTTCGGGCGCAACGCAAACGGCGGTGTGGTTCAGATTACAACCAACAAGCCAACCGACAGTTTCACCGGGTATCTGAAGGAAGAGGTCGGCAGCTACGGCCAGTTCAATACCGAGGGCGCAATCAGCGGGCCAGTGACCGATAATCTGGATGCGCGCTTCTCGTTCCTCTACAACCGGCAGTCTCCTTGGTTGCACAACACTCTCGGTCCTTCACTTGGAGCCGACAATACGGCGAACGGCCGCTTTCAGCTGCTATACAAGCTCACCGGGAGTACGCAGGATCTGCTTGAAGTTTTCGCCTCCCGGTCGTTCCCGATCGCGGCCGGAGTGTATATCCCGTCCCCGGCCGCCCCGAATCCGGCAAATCACGGCCTGGCCGAGGACAACAGCGGCGCACTGTTCGTGAACTTTTGCTCAAGTCTCGGGTACACCGTCTCGCCCGGAGCGACCAACTGCCAGGGTTATCGGGCGCCGAGCGGTGATCCATTTCAATTCTCGGACCCGCGCGTGGGAAACTTTGCTCGTTCAATTGCGGGCGTCACCAACACGTTCACGCATGAAATGTCGTGGGCAAAGCTCACCTCAATCACGAACTATACCAACTATGGTAAGCATTACCTCGAGGAGGACAGCGATAGCCCTATCCCGATAGTCGGATACAGGAATGACGCCGCTGCATATCAGGGTTCCGAAGAACTGCAATTGAACGGTCACACCGGGTCGGCGCAATGGGTGGCGGGACTATACCTTCTCAACATCCGCGGCCATTACGACAACGACAGCATCTATACCAGTATCTATGCTCCCATCCTTCTTACGGGCACCGTATATACTCAGAACGTTACGACGTATGCCTTATACGATCAGGTCGACTACGCACTCACCAGTCGATGGAACATCACCCTGGGAGAGCGCGTCGAGAGGGACAAAAAGGGGATCAACCTTACCGCATTCTGCGTTATCGCCAGTCCGGCCTTGTGCACCAGTTACGGCCTTGCCCCCACCAGCCAGTTCGTGCATGGGGACGTCGCCGATACCCAATGGTCGGGAAACCTGCAGCTCAACTACAAGCCATCCAGCGACCTGATGCTCTATGCCGGGATTCGCCGTGGCACCAAAGGTGGCGAGATATCGGCGACAACTTTCCCTGGACCTGGACTTACGTTCGATTCTATTTACGTAAGGCCCGAGATATTGACGGACACGGAAGTCGGCTTCAAGTCGGAGCTGTTCAGCCATCGCGTGAGACTCAATGGCGATTTATTCTACTATCACTATCAGGACTATCAGGCATTCAAGTTCGTAAATTTCACGTCCATTCTATTCAACGCCCCGGCGCGGGACTACGGCGCCGAGCTCAGCGTGTCTGCGTTGCTCACGCCGACTTTGACGGCGGATCTCGGCCTGGCTTACCTTCACACCAAGGTGACGGGCGTAGAATTACCGGATGCAACCTTTGCGGACCAAGTGCAGCCACTTGCACCGAATCTTTCGGCGACGGCTGACCTGCGAAAGGAATGGCGCGAGCCGTTCGGCACTTTCTTCGCCGCAGGGAACTTGCTGTATGTCGGATCACGCTTCTACGGGTCGGTCAACCAACCGGAGCTCATCGGGCCGAAGTATGTCGAAGGCAATGTGAGC
>Ga0066710_100000372_pt1 | contig 26111 bp, 16 predicted proteins | sample GraSoiAngelo_159_FD_79666 | JGI IMG/M metagenome (GOLD analysis project Ga0066710, IMG submission 79666) | Grasslands soil microbial communities from the Angelo Coastal Reserve, California, USA - 14_1009_16_40cm | ecosystem: Environmental > Terrestrial > Soil > Grasslands | place: USA... | reverse complement strand
CAAGTAGTCGCCGAGAACCTGCACGCTGGAATGCCTGAGACTCTCGCGTTGCATGCGTATACGCAAGCGCGAAAGCATCACTAGGCTGAGTCGAACGCGCTCTGCCTGGCTGAGCAAAGCGCGATAGCGAACGGCTTCGATAGAGGTCTCACGGTCGAGACCGGAGAGAGCTTCTTGCGCTTGCGTGCTGTGAATCGTCGCCAGCGGCGCCGAAGTGGCGCTCAGCGGCTGTTGTGCCGAGCGCGCCAGTGCGAGAAAGAAACTGGCGAGTGCTCGCCGTTCCGGTTCATAGCGCCGCACCGGCCAGAGCGCCACAGACAGCGCCGTCTGTAGAATTCCGCCGCCTAGGGCCAGCGCGGAGGAGATCAAGGTCTGATGGGAGGTCAACGGCTGCGCGGCATAAATCAGCAGTGTGACCAGGCTGACCACTCCGAGATCCGCGGCGGTGGCGCCGGCGGCGACAAACATACCTGCGGCAAAAGCCCACAGTGTGGCGATGATGACGGCCGCGGCATTGTGGCTGCCGGAAAGCGATCCGAGAAGAACGGCCAGCGCGCCCAGGATGCTGGAAGAGAGCATGCGCTTGGCGCGCTGGGCGTAGGGATCGTTCCCGTCGGAATAAGCTACGTTGAGCGCGCCACTGGCCACCACCACGCCGCCTCGCGGCATGTTCAGCGCGATTCCGGCGGCCAGAGGTAGGAGGACGCCAAGCGAGTTTCGCATGGCCAGGTAGGGAGAGACCTTTGAGGAATCGAAGCGGGTCAGCACGCGCCAGAACGCGCGCGCCGTACCTTCATGCTCGCTGGCAGTTGCGCGAACCGGAGGCACGCTGAGCCGAGGGGCGTCTGTCGTTAGGGAGGGCATGAAAGTCTCAATGTGCGGGCCGTATGCGCCCGTCGCTTCTTATTGTATCGAAGGAAAGCCGACGCCGTAGCGGCAGAAACTGTACCCAAATGAAAAGGGAATTCATCCAATCCAGGGGAGGTTTAACGACGTGAATTTCATGCCAAAGTGTCAGCTTGGAAGCAACGGTCCGTTTGTTTCTGCCCTGGGACTCGGTTGCATGGGCATGTCCTTTGCTTATGGACCGGCTGATGAAGCGGAATCGCTCCGCGTTCTTCGCCGCTATCTGGAGCTCGGCGGCAATTTCCTTGATACCGCCGAAATCTACGGGCCTTACACCAATGAAGAATTGCTTGGCCGTTTTCTGCGCGAGGTATCCCGTGATAGTGTGATCATCGCCACCAAATTCGGGTTCCGCTTCAGTCCCGACGGCATCAGGGGCGTTGACAGTTCGCCTGAAAATGTCCGGCGCGCTTGCGACGCAAGTCTTAAGCGGCTGGGGATCGCAACCATCGATCTCTTCTATCAGCACCGTGTCGACCCGAAAGTTCCGATTGAGGACACTGTCGGCGCCATGGCCGGACTGGTCTCGGCCGGCAAAGTACGCGCGCTCGGACTATCAGAGGCCGGTCCCGAAACGTTGCGGCGCGCCGCCAAGATTCATCCCATCGCGGCGCTGCAAAGCGAGTATTCCCTGTGGTCCCGCGACGTCGAGACGAATGGCGTACTGGCCACCTGCCGCGAATTGGGGATCACCTTTGTGCCCTACAGCCCGCTCGGGCGCGGCTTCTTAACAGGCGTGATCCAAAAACTCGAGGATCTGGATGCCCGTGATTGGCGCCGGACGAATCCGCGTTTCGGGGAGAAAGCGTTGCCAGCGAACCTTAGACTGGCCCACGCGGTAAAGAGCTCGCCAGCAAGAAAGGCTCGACCCCCGCACAATTGGCCCTCGCCTGGGTTCTTGCCCAGGGCCATGACCTCGTCCCCATCCCTGGCACGAAGCGAGTGCGCTATCTCGAGGAGAACATGGGCGCACTTGACGTAAAGCTTACCGCCACCGACTTGCAGGAGATTCAGGCCCGCTTCGCGCAGATGGAGGTCGTCGGTGATCGCTACGCGCCCGATATGATGGCGCTTGTGAATCATGCGTGAGCGTCATGCCTCAAGATGGAATGAGGGAGCGTAGCACCTTGCCCCGTGCTCCGGTGGTGCTCCGGTACGCCGCTTTCCTTTATCTGTAAAGAAGGTCGGCCACGAATCCCAACGGAGATCTAGCGGCTGCCGGTGCGGAGCGCCGGCAGCGTGAATTTCGGCGTGATTTCCTTGCTTTTCGACCAATCGTGATAGGTGTGGCACTCGAAGCAGCGCGATTCTGCGTGCTCCGGCCCGGGCGCATGACAGGTTTTGCAAGTTTGGATTCCCGGCAACAACACGTCGCTTGATTCCGTGCTTTTGAGCACCTTCTCGTGACAACTGACACAGGAGAAGCTACGGTGCGCGTCGTGGTCAAATTTGGCGTGCGGCATCCAGCGAAGCGTGGTGAGCGTGGGCTCGATTTCTGGCCGCGGCTCGTGGTCAGGGCTAGGGCCGTTTGGGGAGTGCAACCAGGGCGGCAAGCGCGGCAGCTGATCAAGACGACCCGCATGCCTATAGGTGAGCGCATGACATTGAGCGCAGGTCTTGCGCCAGAGCAGTTCTTGAGCGGCGGTCGAGCGTTCCGCGATCCATTGCCCTGGGGTGAGAACTCGAAATTCAGGTGACCGCGGTTTCCCGCTGAGGTCGCGCTTCGGATCGCGCGACTCGCGCAGTTCATTGGGGTGCTCGGCGATATATTGTTGAAACTTTTTAACCACGAAGTCTCGCACGACTTCGGGCTGGTCGTGGGGAACGCCAAGATCGAACCGCTCGTCAAACGTGAGCAAGTGACATCCAGCGCAGGCGTTAGCGAATTTTACCGGCGCCAGCAACTCGCGGCCCGAGGGTGGGCGGCGCGGCGACAGCGCGTTCGCAACACCCGCAGTGAGTCTCAGGGATTCCCGATAACTGACTTTGGCGCCCACATAGTTTGAATCAGAATAGGTTGCCGGCGGGGGAACGGCCGGGGGGCGATGGCAATCGGCGCAGCCGAGCTGCACGGTGGGGCCAGTAGGTCCGCGGCGAATTGGCTGCATGTGGATCGCGTGATTGAGCTTGACCGTGCTGGGACCACGCACCGTACCGGTGGAGTCCACGACCAGCGCTGCAAATTCCGGATGCCCGTCTTCGAAGCTGCGAATGTTGGATGCGTAATGAGAAGTACCGCCGTTGGCCCGGAGATCGGCATGGCATACCGCGCAGGTTTGATTGCTGACAGCGGAAATATCAACCCGGCCTTTGTGTTCTGCGTGGCACTCGGCGCAGGTGAGTTCTTTTCTGCCGCCGATGCCTACGGCGTGATGCGTGGGCCCATCGTGGCACTCGAGACAGGCGTTGTCGGAAGCTTTCGCGGAGAGCGCGCCCGATTTTTGCACGTGACACGCCACACATTCTTTTTCGAGGACCGCATGAGTCTCCGACATACGCCCGCTCGAGTACACGCGCTGGTCTCCGGAAAAACCGCGCCACGCGATCCAAGTCAGTGCCAGCAAAGGCAGCAGCAAGCTGAGCCAGAATTTGGCGCGCTTCAGCGGCGTCGGCCGCTTGAAATAGTTGAGGTCGATGCGCTGCGCGAGTTTTTTTGTTGTGCGTGTGCGCGCCACTTTTCCCTCGAGCTCGAGGTTTCTAGCGTTCGGTGCGATTTCTCGGCGCCACTCGAATGCTAATACCGCAACGCCATCACCGCGTGAATCGCGCCAAGTAAGATCAATGCGAGTGAAAGCGGGATGTGCAGCAGCAGCCAGCCGTGCAGCCAGTGGTGCAGGCGTTCCTGGCGCGTGAGCTGCCGGGCCTCGTCGCAAATGTCTTCGAGGTCAGCCAGCGTGGCGTGCGCGGCCGCTGGTAACAACGTGCGCAGGCCGGTGAAAACGCTGCTGGCCTTCGCGGCATCGCCGAGGCGCTGGCCGCGCTGTTTTGAGCGCTCCAGAAACGAACGCATCTCGTCGAGGTAAAAACGGCGGAGCGGCGCGCTTTCTTCTGCGCTCAACAATATGATTTCCGGAGCCGCAGCCACCGCGGCGCTCGCACCGGCACTGACGGCGGCTGATGTGCGCAAGGGAACCGCGGACGCGGCCATGGTCCGCAACGCGGTGAAGCCTCCCGCGCGCCGGCCTTCTTGGTCCGAAGTTTTGTGCAGGCCTAGGGAACCGCAGAGAGATTCGACCGCGCGATCGGCCTCTTCGCGAAGTAGCGTTCGAACGCGGCCGATCTCGTCGTAAATGGTTTCGAGCCGCACGTCCGATGTCATTACCGGCGGGATGTAGTGCTGCAGCCCTGCGCCGAACACGCCGCTGAGAACGGTGATCATTAGTAGCCACATCAGGACGCGCGTGAGCGTGCCGCCAAAATGAAAGCCGCCGTGAAAAAGGATCAGCGGTAGGGCAAGCAACCCGAGCCAGAGATGACCGCGCATCCACGCTTGCGCTCGGCCCACGCGCCACGTGGGAACACGTTTCCGTGCTCCAAGGAGCGCGGAAAAGATCATAAAAGCGAAGCCGACGGCGCCGAACGTGAGGCCGATCATGCTGCCGCCGCGCGGGCCTTGTGGAGCATCCAGGTCGTAGAAGACGTACACGACTGCGGAACTCACCAGAATTGCCAGTGCGGCGAGGGCCCAACCGCGTTGCGTCTGGTCCATTCTCATTTCGCGGAGCCTTGGCCGAGCATGGTGGCAAAAAATGTGCGCGGGTCGACGCGGTGCGCGGCGTCGTGCGGGCAGGCGTAGACGCAGCTTGGTTCTTTCAAGTTCATGCACAGATCGCAAGAAGTTGCTTTCTGCCTGATGGCAGCTTTTTTGCGCCCGGTCCACTCGGGATCGTCGACCAACACTTCGAATGGATGCAAATTGATGTTGCCGTACGGACAATTCTGCGCGCACAGGCCGCAGCCGATGCACCAATCCTCGATGATGACTTCCAGCGAATTTCGCCTTCGAATCGAGCCCACTGGGCAGCCGACCATGCAGAGCGGGTCGCGGCACTGGCGGCAACTCGTGGCGACGAGATATTGGTCGAAGCGCAGTCCATCGCGGACGAGCCGCGTAATGCCGTCGTGCGCGTCGGCGCACGCATTGACGCAAGCATCGCAGCGCGTGCAATTTTGCAAATCCAGAATCAGCAGGCTCTGTGCTTCCATCAATCCTTGCGAGAGGAATTGATCGATGGGAACGTTGTGAACCATGTGCATGCGCTGTTGGTTTGCGGCGCGGCGCTCTGCCGCCACGGCTTCGAGACCGATTCGAACGCTGGCGAAGAGCGCAACCATATCGCGGAAGTCGTCTCCGGAGATTCGAACGAGTTCGACGTGATCGAGAGCGGTGCAAGTGGCGGTTCGAACGCCGCCGCCGAGGAGGCCTATTTCGCCGAAGTAGTCGCCGCGAGAGAGATAGGCCAGAACGAGTTCGCCGCCGGGATAGTTCTCCGAAACTTTCACGAAACCGATACGAACGAGATAGAAGCTGTCTGCCGGGGCGCCTTGCTGAACGATGACTTGGCCTGGCGCATAGCGCTCGAGCTCAACACTTTTCTTGAGGTGCTCGATGAACTCCGGTGAAAGGCCGGCGAACATGGGTACGCCGCGTAAATGATTTTCAAGAGCGCGGCGGCGATACGTTTGGTCGAGCTGCGCGCGGAAGGTTTTGTTCTTAAGCATGATGTCGAGCACATTGCGCAGCATCTCGAAAGCCACGACATCGGATTGCGCCATGACTGTGGCGGAGCGCGGATAAAAATTCATGCAGGTCATCTCGCCAAAGAGATCGCCGGGGCCGAGCTCGGCGACGGGATTGCCGTAAGCGAGGTCGACGGAGGCGTCGATGGGAATGGTTCTGTCGCGCGCTTCCTCCTCGCGCTGGTCTTCTTCGCGCGCGACGAGTGTGCTGGTCAGCCGCTTGAAGAAGCCCTTTGCGCCGCCTTGGGTCTTGACGTGGGCCATGGGGGTGGAAATGGAGACTTTGGCTTTTCCTTCGAGAATGTAATAAGCCGTGGAACCGAATTCGCCTTCGCGGCAGATGATTTGGTCTTTGCGAAAGCGGTGCTTGACGATGGCGCCGCGATTGAGTTCGAGGAAGGTTCCGGAGACCCCGTTGAATACGGGGATCTGCAAAAGATCCTCGGCTTCCAGTCCCTGCGCATCCGGACCGGCAGCGATCACCGTGCCCACGACGCTTTTGTTGGTTAGCGCGCCCGTGGGGCAGGAGACCATGCACTCGCCGCAGGAAATACACGTGGAATCGCCCATCGGAGAATTAAGATCGAAGGCAATACCGGCGGAATAGCCTTTGCCCATGCGGCCGAGAACAAAATTGCTTTTGACTTCGTCGCAAGCGCGGATGCAGCGGTCGCAAAGGATGCAGGCGTCGTGGTCGACGGCGATGGCCAGGGAAGAATCATCCTTGCCGCGGGCCACCGTGCGTTTCGCGAAGCGGGATGGTGAAGCGCCGGCGGCTTTTGCCAGCGTCTCCAATTCGCAGTCGCCCGAATTCTGCTGGCGCGCGCAAGGCCATGGGTGATCGGACATCAACAATTCAAGAAGCGTTTTGCGCGCATTCACTACTTTTTCCGAGTTGGTGACAACTTTCATGCCGGGTTCGACCGGGCGGACGCAGGAGGCGGCGAGTACACGGGCGCCGGTGTCCACAACACAGAGGCGGCAGACGCCGACGGGTGTCTGGTTTTGAAGATGGCAAAGCGTGGGGATATTGATGCCGTTCACGCGCGCGGCATCGAAAACGCTCGTGCCGGCGGGTACGCGGACGGGTTGGCCGTCGAGGGATATGTCGACAAAGCCCACAGGTGTGGTTGCCGTGGTCATAATAATCAAGGGCGGATTCCCACACGCTGGGCTTCGCCGGCGCGCGCCGCGGGCGTAAAGCAAATTCCGCTGGGGCATTGGCCATGCAAAACGTGGGCATCAACTTCAGTGCGAAAATGCTTCAGCACGGATTGAATCGGCGCAGGCGCGATCTGGCCGAGGCCGCAGATCGAAGTGAGACTCATGGCCTCGGAGAGCTCGGCGAGGAGCGCGAGATCGGCGCGATATTGTGTTTCAGGCACCCCGCCTTGCGTCCAGCGCACGACCATGTCGGCCATTTTCTGCGAGCCGACGCGGCAGGGGACACATTTGCCGCAGGATTCGTTGCGATAGAAGCGCACAGCGTTGAGGGCCATGTCCAGCATGCAAGTGGTGTCGTCGCAGACGACAATGGCGCCAGAGCCCAGCATGGAGCCGGCTTCGGCCAGAGCTTTGAAGTCGAGACGGACATCCGCCATCGAAGCGGGAAGGTAGCCTGACGAGGGGCCGGACGGGGCGAAAGCCTTTAGTTGACGGCCGCTACGAAGGCCGCCGGCGTGGTTTAAGATAATATCGCCGATGGGCACGCCCATGGGAACTTCGAAAATGCCGGGGTGGGTAACGTGGCCGCTCACAGCGACAAATTTCAAGCCGCGCGAGCCACCGGCGCCTTGGGAGACGAACCAATCGACGCCGCGTGCGAGAATTTGCGGAACGTTGATGAAGGTTTCGACATTGTTGATGACCGTGGGTTTTTGCCAAAGGCCGATCTGGCCGGGGAAGGGAGGCTTGTTGCGCGGCTCGGCGCGATGGCCTTCGAGGGCTTCGATGAGCGCGCTTTCTTCACCACAGATGTAGCCGCCGGGGCTGACAAAAACCTCCAGATCGAAATCCATGTCGCTGCCAAGAAGCCCCTTGCCTAGAAGTCCCTGGCCATAACAGCGGCGAATCTCTGCGCCAAGGATTTCTTCCTGAAGATGATATTCGTGGCGGATATAGAGGATGCCGCGCTTAGCGCCGGTAACCAGGCCGGAGATGATCATGCCTTCGATGAGAAGATGAGGCAGATTGGTCATGATGAAGCGGTCCTTGATGGTGCCGGGCTCGCTTTCATCGGCGTTGCAGACAACGTATTTCACGGGATCGGGCTGTTGGCGAACGAGATCCCATTTCATGCTGGTGGGAAATCCCGCGCCGCCCATGCCTTTCAGTTCGGCGGCTTTGAGCTGGGCGAGGACCGCCTCCCAGCCCTTCGATTGAGTGAGCTTGCGGACGACGCCGTACTTTTCACTCTCGCCATAGGGATCGGCTTTGCAAGCGATCCGTGGGTGCTCGGGATGCGGCTCGTGAATGGCGTTGCCTTGGATGGCGCGGCGGGCGATCAGTTCGGCGTGAGCGGCGGTGACATCGGTGAAGATGTGATCGTTGATGGAAATTGCCGGAGCATGATCGCAGCGGCCGAGACAGGAGACGTCGCGAATCTGTACATCTTCTGGCCGCGAATTGGCGAAGCGGCGCTCGAGATCGGCGCGCAACTCGCAAGCGCCGTTGAGATGGCAGCTCATGTCAGCGCAGACGCGAACCTCCGCTTTGGGCGGCGGGAGGAGATGAAAATGAGGATAGAAACTCGCGACGCTGTGGATTTGGTAGAGGGGCGTCTGGGTGCGTTGTGAAAGACCCTGGAGTTCCGCCTGGGGTAGGAAACCGCAACGAAGCTGGATGGCCCGAAGGTCGTCGAAGATCACGGCGCCCCGTCTCGCGCGAAAGGCGCCGAGCATGTTTTCCAAGAGATGCGCGGCGCGAAGTGGCGTGCTGAATACCCTGCATACTACTGGCAGGGAAGGCGGGTGTAAATAGCACGCGTTTGGCTTTTCGCGGCGCGGCGCGAAAAAGGCAACGCCGCCCGTTGACTTCCACGCGGTGCAAACGATATAAGCAAACAGACCTCGCCGGCATACCGAATGCGCAAAGCCTCCCACTCCTCGATGCTCCGTGTGGTCTTATGCGCATGGTTCATGACGCTCACGGCGTTGCTTGCGGCGCAGAATGAGCCCATCAAATATCTTGGACCGGGGTCGTGTGCAGCGACGAGTTGTCACGGAAGCGTGAAGCCCATCCCGGACAGCCGGATTTTGCAGAACGAATATTCGACGTGGATCATCAGGGACAAGCACAGCCGGGCGTATCAGGCGTTGCTCGGAGAGGTTGGCGAGCGCATGGCGCTCATCCTGAAACTGGGCGCGAAGGCGGAAGAAGCGCCCAAGTGCCTGGCGTGCCATGCGTTGAACCCGGCGCCGGAGCAGCGCGGACGCGCGTTTGAAATCTCAGAAGGCGTATCCTGCGAAAACTGCCACGGGCCGGCGTCGGCGTGGCTGGGACCGCACGCCACAAGAGCGTGGCCGCATGAAAAATCAGTCGCGGCGGGAATGCACGACACTCGGGACGTCATTCACCGCACGGAGAAATGCCTGGAATGCCATCTGGGGACCAGAAACAAATTCGTTGATCACCAGATGATTGCGGCGGGGCATCCGGATTTGTATTTCGAGCTGGATTCGTTCTCGGCGGTGATGCCGCGTCACTGGAAGGTTCCGCGCGAATCGGAGCCGGGAAAACCCGCAGAGGACGCCGCTTGGGTAGGTGTGCGCGAGTGGAGCGCCGGACAAGCGGTGCAACTGCGCACGGCGATGGAGCGGCTGACTTGGCGCGCGAGGAATGAACGCGCCGATAAAAAAGATGTGTGGCCGGAGTATTCTGAGCTTTCCTGCTTCGCGTGTCACCATGCGCTGGGCGCTGCGAAAGACAGTTGGCGGCAGGAACATGGCTACGTTGGGCGGCGTCCCGGTGATCCGGCATGGAACAGCTCGAGGTACGCGGTATTTCGACTGCTAGCGAAGCAGATTGACTCGGCGAACGCGCAAGAACTAGACCGTCAACTGCTCGCCGTTTCCGAAGAGATGAGCAAGCTGAATCCGGATCGTAACGTTGTCGCGCCGGCGGCTTCGGCGGCGGCGCCGCTGGCCCAGCGTATCGCGGAACGACTTCGGACCATGCAGTACGGTCAAGCGGTTGCGCTGCGCATGCTCCAGCGCATTTCGGACGACGCAGAGAATATTGCGCTGGCCGACGAGCGCGCAGCGGAGCAGGCGGCCATGGCCATCGATTCGCTCTATGTCGCGTATAGCAACGACGCCAAGCCGGCGAACGCCGCCGAAGTCCGCGCGGCCATCAATGAATTATTCCAGCAGCTCGAAAATCCTTCGGCTTATAACGCCGATCAATTCGCTTCTTCGTTACGCCAAATCCACACTTTGCTTCACTGAGCCGGCGGGCTTGCGTTAGAGTTGAGGGGCCTCGAAGCCCTCCGAGCTATCGATGAATGGACTCGAAACTTGGTTCTGTGGGTCGCCGTTCTGGCGCTATGTAACGCGGCGGCAACTTCTGCCGTGGATTCTCGAAGGTTCGGAGCTTGGCGAGCACGTACTAGAGCTTGGCGCGGGGCCGGGTGCAGCAACAAAGGAGTTGGGGCATCTTGCCACGCGGGTGACAAGTCTTGAGTACGACCACGCGTTTGCGGCGAAGCTCGGTCGACGCGTCGATGGCGCGAGTGTGACGGTGGTTCAGGGGGATGCTGCGACGCTGCCTTTTTCGGACGGGACATTTTCTTCGGCTATCGCGATCCTGATGTTTCACCACTTGCGCTCCGAACAGCTGCAGGATCGCGCTTTTGCTGAAATTTGGCGGGTGCTTCGGCCGGCTGGAGTGTTCCTGGCGCTGGAGATTCCGGATGGGTGGCTGAACCGCGTGGGGCACATCCGGAGCACGTTTGTGCCGGTGACGCCCGCGTCGGCGTTCGCGAGATTGACAACCGCTGGATTTTCAAAGGTGACTGTCGATTTCCGGCGCGGAGGTTTTCGAATCCGGGCGCTCCGCGCGAGAGGAATCTGAGTGCTTCCCGCGCGCGGCGCGTTGACGGGAGCGCGACCGCCGGCATAGCATCATTCGATGTGGCCAGCGATTCGCAACAAATTTCCCGCGGGGCCCTCCGAAGGGCTCAAACGATGGTCGCTCGGGCCGCTCAATAACAATCCGCTGGAATACTTCACCAAGGTCGCGCGCGAGTATGGCGACGTCGCGGGGCTGCGCGTACTGAATTTCAAGACGGTGTTCATCAACCATCCCAGCTTGATCGAAGAAGTGCTGGTCACCAACGCCCGCAAATATTCGAAAGGCAGAGTGCTGCGGGCCAACCGGCACGTCTTTGGCGAGGGCTTGCTGACCAGCGAAGGGGATTTTTGGCTGCGGCAGCGCCGGCTGGCGCAACCGGCGTTTCACCGCGCGCGGATCGCTTCGTATGCGGCGACCATGGTGGACTACACGGAGCGAATGGTCGAAGGCTGGCGGGGTGGGGAAGAGCGCGACGCGCATCAAGAAATGATGAGGCTGACGCTCGAGATCGTGGCAAAAACGCTGTTCGATGCCGATGTCGAGCGCGACGCGCAAGAGGTTGGGAAATCACTGGAACTGTTGCTGGAAATCGGCGCCAATTTCAGGCGCACCATTTTTGTGCCCCATTGGCTGCCCACTCCCACGAATCTGCGCGTAAGGCGGGAAGTGAAGCAGATCGAGAAAATTCTGTACCGAATTATCGCTGAGCGGCGCGCTTCCGGGCGCGATGCCGGCGATCTTCTCTCGATGCTTCTTTCGGCGCAAGACGAAGACGGTTCGCGAATGACCGACCGGCAACTTCGTGATGAGACCATCACGTTGTTCCTGGCGGGCCACGAGACCACGGCCAGCACCCTTTCCTGGACGTGGTGGCTGCTGGCGCGGCATCCCGCGGTGCAAGCAAAGTTGCATGCCGAGCTCGATGCCGTGCTCGGCGATCGCGCTCCGACTCTCGATGATCTGCCGAAACTTCGTTATACGGGACACGTCATCACGGAATCTCTGCGGCTGTATCCGGCAGCGTGGGGCATGGCGCGGTTGGCCGTCGAGGATCATGAAATTGCGGGCTACGCGGTGACCAAAGGAATGGGTGTGGCCATGGCGCAGTGGGTGGTGCATCGAGATCCGCGATGGTACGACGCGCCGGAAGAATTCCGGCCGGAGCGCTGGGAAGATGATTTATTGAAACGATTGCCGCGGTTCGCTTATTTTCCGTTTGGTGGCGGGCCGCGGCAGTGCATCGGGAATGCGTTTGCGCTGATGGAAGCGGCGCTGATTCTGGCGACGATCGCGCGGAAGTTTCGATTGCCGCTGGTGGCGAATCATCCGGTAGTGCCGCTGGCCTCCATCACGCTGAGGCCGCGACATGGAGTGCGCGTCACGCTGGAGTCGCGGCAGCCAAAGGAAACGGCGAAGTCGTTCGGGGAACAATCAGTGGTCGCGGATTGATTCCTTTTCCGAAGAACAAATCACCACAAAAGAAAAAACGTGAATCCGACGGGAGCCAGCTACCTGCTGGTGGCAACCGGACCGAGTTCGGAACGCGTCTGCATGACCCGGAGAATGGAGTCGCGGGTGACGATTCCAACGATTTGGGGCGCATCGTCGCGGGCGCCGCTCACCACAGGCATCTGATTGACATCCGCGCTCAGGAGCCGCTCGAGCAAACCCAGGAGCGGCTCGTCCGGCGATGTCCATAGAATCTTTTGCCGGGGAATCATGGCCGCTTGGACGGAGCTGTGGGCCCACTCCTCGCGGGGGATAGCGTTGAGGGTATGAACGTTCATCATGCCGACCAGGCGATCGTCGCTGACCACCAGATGGCAGCGTCGGCCGGTGCGCAGCACTTCGGTGCCGTATTCCTCCAGAGTGATGTGTCCCGGAACTGTGGGCACTTCCTTGCTCATAACGTCGGCAGCGCTGAGGCCAGCGAGGGTTTCCCGGATGGCCATTTGAGCGACGCTCTCCTGCGCGGCGTTCAAAATGAACCATCCGATCAAGACCGTCCAGAGCATCTGCACATTGCCGTGAACGACGCCCCACGCGCCAAAAAGAATCATCGCGTAGGCGATCATTTTTCCGCTGGCGCCCGCGACGCGAGTGGCCTTCTCAAAACTTTTGGTCGCTCCCCAAACGATGGCGCGGAAAATTCTTCCTCCGTCGAGAGGAAATCCGGGCAAGAGATTGAACACCGCTAGAGCGGCATTGGTCCCACAGAGCCAGGTGGCCAGCGCTCCGACCGTCTGGCTATACGGGAAGAGAAGCGTTAAGCCAAAAAAACCGCCGGACAGGAAGCCACTGGCCAGTGGTCCAGCAATCGCGATGTTGAATTCCTGAATGGCCCTGGAAGGTTCGCGCTCAATGCGCGCCAGGCCCCCGAACAGAAACAGGGTGATGGAAACGACGCGAATGTTGTAGTGCTGGGCCACCGCGCTGTGGGAGAGCTCGTGGAAGAGAACCGAGGCGAAGAAGAGCAGGCTGGTCAGAACCCCCACGGTCCAATGCTGTGTCTCCGTCCAAAGCGGGTGCTGTTGTTTGAACTGCGCGGCGATCATGTAGGTGATGGCCGCAAAAATGAAAACCCAAGTCGAGTGGAGGTAGATAGGGATGCCGAGAATTTTGCCGATACGTAAGCCTGATCCGCGGTTCATGGGTGTTCCAGGGTTAGCCTAGCACAAGAGATGGACAGAACTGTGCTGCGAACTGGCAAGCGACAGCCTCCTATTCGGAGATAGGCGCGAGAATCGCCATCCTTGCTGGAGGCCGGCGGCCATCTGGGGTTCTCTGGTAATAGCGGAAGAGGCACCCAAAGAAAATCTCCCGAGTAAAACAACCCACATTGTGTTTGACACCACACAGTAATCCCGCCCTTCCCGATGAACTAACTGCATTATTATCAGCTAGATAGCTGCTGGCCTGTGGTGTGCAATTCTACCCAGCGCAGGTCCGGAGGCCAGTCATGATCGCCATGGTCGAATTCCTAACGCTGGTCATCACCACAATGTTTGCCGTGGCCGCCGCAGCCGGGCTCGATTGGCTGTTCCTGCACATGGCGTTTCTGATCATGCGGCCGGCGACGGCTCGAAGGATGCCTGTGCATACAGAACTGGTGCGCGGAACAGCAGAACTGGCACGGGTTTATTCGGCAACGCGCTCCAGTGGCTCGAGGCCGAGAGCACAGGCCCTTCGCTGCACTCAGCGGGAATGGAAACCTGTGGCGGCGGGGATCCCCGGCCCGCCGGGAGCGGCGGAGTTGGCTGCCGCAGCGGGGACGGCCAGAAGGGGGTAGTGCCATGTTGGCTTTGAAATGGCTGTTGATGTTGCTTGGCGCCGGACTCTTCGGAAAAGCGGGGGCTCTGGTGGCTTATGACATTTTTCTCTCGGAGCAATTGCGCCGCTTGCTTTCGCGCGACAAGAGGGACGAATCCGGGGCGGAGGTGGGGGCGCTGGCTCGCCGCCCTTTCCGGCCGGTGCGCTGGCGGCTGGCGCTCGAACTGCTAGCGGCGGCCGCCCTGGTGATGCTGCTCACGGAGAGCTTTGTGGTGATCCCGGACGGGGCGGCGGGAGTACGCGTCAGCGAATTTTGGGGCGCGCGTCCCGGCACGTTGTATCCCGGCATGCACCTGATTACGCCGCTGGTGGATTCCATCGCGATTTACGACACGCGCGAGCAGGTGTATTCGACAGTGGCGGCCGAAAATCCCAAACAAAAAGGTGACCTGCTGACGGTGCAGGCGCGCGAGGGGCTGAACATTGGTCTGGCGGTGTCCGTCCGATACCGGCTGGACCCCCAACGGCTGGAGTCGATTCATGCGAATCTGCCGCAACCGGTGGGTGAGCAGGTGGTGGCGCCGGTAGTGTCCACCATCTACCGGCAGCTCGCGCCGAATTACGTGACCCGAGAGATTTTTGCCACCAAACGAGAAGAATTGCGGACCAAGGCCGCCGATGCCGTCACCGCGCGGCTGGCGAGTGACGGAGTCATGGTGCGGGAAGTACTGCTGCGGGACCTGCAGCTTCCCGCGGAATATGCCAAGGGACTTGAAGGGCTCCTGCTGAAGGAACAGGAGAACGAGCGACTTGGCACGGAACAGGAGATCAAGCAAAAACAGGTGAAGATCGCCGAGCTGGAAGCGGAGGCGCAGAAGGCGCGTGACGTGAAAGCGGCAGAAGCACAGGCGCAAGTGCACGTTTTGCAGGCGAAGGCAGACGCCGATGCGATGCAGTACACCCTGCCGCTGAAGCAGAAGCAGATCGAACAGACAAAGCTGGAAGCGCAGGCGCGCAAGGAATCGACGCTCGAAAACGCGGAAGCCGCGGCGCAGGCAAAGATCATCGATAGCAAGGCTGAGGTCGAGCGGCAGAAAAATCTTGCCGACGCCGAAGCCAACCGCATCCGCGTGACGGCTGCCGCCGACGCCGAACGGATGAAGTTCGAAGCGTCGGTGCTGAAGTCCAATCCCATGCTGATACAGAAAATCATCGCGGAGCGGCTATCGGACAAGCTGCAAATCATGATGGTGCCGATCGACGGAAAGAATTTCTTCGCCAATGACGTAATGCGGTCGGCGTTTTCGGGATTGACCGGCGGCAAAGACAGCGGCTCATCGGATGAGAATGCGGATGATCCGGCGTCGACACCAGCGGCCAACACTGCCGCTCAGCCTAAGCAGCTGCGCCGGCCGTAATAGAGAAAAACGAGATGCGCATCGCTAACCATGGCGGTGCCAACGGACTCCGCTAGCCAATACCCCTGTGGGTGGTCCGGGACGCAAAGCTGGAAAGGAGGAGAAACTCTGACCTTGCTGACCGCAAAGCGGTGAGCAAGCACGAAGGCAAGCACCGCCGCGCTTCGCCCTTTTAGCCAGAGATTACTCCTCCTCCAGCCATGTGTTTCGCGCCACCCGGCTAGCGGCCAGAAATGGCAAGAAGGGAATCGCGGGGATTCCAGAAGGCAGCGCAAAACGATGCCCAGTTCCCGGCGACGCGCTCATCGGAAGGACAGCAAGAAGCCTTTCGAGACGGATCCTCGCGACCGCTTGGCTGGCCGCGGCGGTGTTTGTCGATTGCCTCGGTGACGCGTGTGCCGCTCGATAAAGTGCGGATATCCCCAATCGACAGGCAGGCGCTCGAGCATCTGCAGCGGTTGGCCGCTATTGTTTGGCCACCGGATACTTTGGCCTGGGGGGGAGGCCTTGGTAGTTTCTCAAGGCCTCCTCGGCGAGTTCGATGGCCTTTTCGAGTTGCGTGTCATGGCCGCTGATGACCAGATCCGGCCGCTGCGGAACAACGTAGTCGGGATCCACGCCGTGGTTTTCCACGATCCATTCGCCGCCGTTGTCCGTCGACCAGAATGCAGATTCCGGCGCGGTGACGTTGCCGCCGTCGTGCAAGGGAATCCCACGAGAGATGCCGACGAGCCCGCCCCAAGTGCGCGTGCCAACGATGGGGCCGATTTTCTGTCGATGGAAGAACCAGGGGAAGGCGTCGCCGCCCGAACCCGCGAGCTCGTTGACGATCATGACTCTTGGCCCGTAAATCGCCACGGGCGGCCACGGGACATCTTTTCCTTCGCGAGGGGCGAGCGCGGAAAGCAGCTCGCGCTTGAGTTTCTCGGTGTAAAAATCCGGAATCTGGCCGCCGGAGTTGTAACGTTCGTCGACGATGATGCCGTCCTTGTCGAGCTGCGCGGTGAACTGTTTGTCAAAAGCGATGATGCCGGGGAAGGAGGTGTCCGGCACGTGCATGTAGCCGATGCGGCCGCCGGTGGCTTCCTCGACTTTGTGGCGGTTGGCGTCGGTCCAATCGAGATAACGGACGCCGTTTTCTCCGCTGGTGGGCTTCACAGTGATTTCCCAGGCTCCTTCGGGTGTGGATTTGGAATTGATTTTCAGGGTGATGAGTTTTCCGGCGAGGTCCTGGAAATAAGAATAGACGTCCTGACTCGAATGCGTTTCTTGGTCGTCAACGGCGATGAGGTAGTCGCCCGCCTTCACCTTCAGTCCCGGTTCGGTTAGCGGCGAGCGCGTGGCGTCGTTCCAGTTTTCGCCGGGATAGATTTTCGTGATGCGGAAATAGCCGCCGTCGGGCTCTAAATCGGCGCCGAGCATGCCGACGCTGACGTGAGGTTTCGCGGGCTGGTCACCGCCGCTCACGTAAGTGTGCGAAGTGCTCAGTTCGGCGATCATTTCACCTATCAGGTAATTGAGATCGCTGCGATGCGCTACCCAGGGGAGCAGCGCTTCATAGCGCTCGCCAATTTTCTTCCAATTGTGGCCGGTCATGTGCGGATCCCAATAGAAGTCGCGCTCGATGCGCCACGCTTCGCGGAAGACCTGGCGCCACTCTTCGCGGGGATCGATCTTGACCTGCAGTTCGCTGAGATTGAGCTTGCCTTCCCCCACTTTGGCCTTGCCGGGGGCGGCCTCGACGATGCCGTAGACCGGGCCGGCTTTGTAGATCACTTTCTTGCCTTCCTTGTCGAGGTCGTAGCCGTCGATGCCTTCGAGCAGCACTTTGTCTTCGCGTTTGGACACCTCGTAGACGTGAAGGATGCTCTTGGGAGTGCGGTCGTTGGTGCCGAACTGCCGCGCTTCCTGCGGCGTGGAGAGATAGAAAAATTTGTCCTTGCGCGCGGCAAGACCATTCAAGATGCCGGCGCTGATGGGCACAGTCGCTATGCGCGTGCTGATTCCGTCCAGATCGATTTGGATGGGTTTAACCGGCTCTGCTTTCTTTTCATCTTTCTGTTCGTCCGGTGTCTTGTCTCCGGGTTTGGCGTCGGCAGACTTCTTGTCGTCTTTCTTGTCGTCCTTTTTTTCGTCTTTCTTTTCGTCGGCTGCTTTTTCCTCGTCGCTCTGAGGCTTAAAAGGGGAAGCTTCATCGGCTTTCAGTGTGACTGCGAAAACGCCGTCGGTCGAATAATAGTTGAAACGCTGGTCGAGTTGGCCGACGCTCGGATAGAAGTAGCGGGTGGAAATGAAATAAAGATACTTCCCGCCGTCGTCGAATACGGGATTGTTGTCGCTATAGAAGCCGACGGAAACTTTGGTGACCTGTTTGGTGCCTAAGGAATAGAGGAAGACGTCGTTGGAGCCGCGGCGATGGGGCTTCGAATAGGTGATCCAGAGGCTGTCGGGGGACCAACTCCCGTCGGCGATGTCGCCGTAGTCGGACTTGTCGACCAGGATGGGCTTCTTCTCATCCAGGCTGATGAACCAGAGTTGGTGCACTTTGTCCCAGTAGAGAAGCTTCTTGCTGTCCGGCGACCATACCGGGCCGTAGCGATAGACTCCGCCATCAGACGTGATGCGCGATTCCTGCCCACCCATTTGCGGACGGGTGTAGAGCTCGTACTCGCCGGTCTGGTCCGAAAGGTAGGCGATCCACTTGCCATCGGGCGACCAGGCGGGATTCAGTTCGTGAATGCCGGAATGCTCCTTGGTGAGCGTGCGAATGCTGCCGTGTTCGGCCGGAATGGTGAAAATGTTGCCGCGGGCTTCGACGAGAGCGCGAGCTGCCGAAGGAGAGAGCGAGTAGCTGCCGATGGATGGCGCGACGTTTTTGAATTCCGGGCGGGTTTCGATGTCTTCAGCGCGCACGACGACGGGGAGATTGCGCACCTTGCCGCTGGCGAGATTGAATTCGTAGAGCAGACCGCCGTTTTCATAGACGATGGCGTCGGGCCCGAGGCTCGGCCACTTGATGTCGTATTCCTTGTAGTCGGTGAGCTTTTTCGTTTGCTTTGAGCCGAGGTCGTAGCTGAACAGGTTCATCACTCCGTCGCGGTCGCTGATGAAATAGATGGTGTTCCCGTGCCACATGGGGAAAAGGTCCATGCCCGCGGTCTTTGGCAGCTCTTCGTACGAATTCTTTTTCAGGTCGAAGACGGCGATCGGCAGGCTCCATCCGCCGCGATAGCGCTTCCAGGTCCGAAATTCCTGGGAAGTTTCAAGATAGGCGATCTTGGTGCCGTCAGGGGAAAAAGTGGTCAGGCTCGCGCGAGGAACTTGAAGCGGCTTCGCCGGGCCCCCTTGCGGGGAGACCAGGAAGAGCTTGGTGTAGCGGCTCGGAGGCGCGCTGAAGCGGTCGGAGCGGAACAGGATGTTCTTGCCGTCGGGAGTCCAGCCGAGGACCATGTCGTTCGAAGGATGAAATGTCAGGCGCTTGGGCTCGCCGCCATCCGTTCTGATGACGTATACGTCCGGATTCCCGTCGTACTCGCCGGTGAAAGCGATCCATTTCCCATCGGGCGAAAATTTCGGATAGAGCTCGTCACCCACGTGGGAGGTCAGCCGTCGTGCCGCGCCGCCGTCGCGAGAGGCAATCCACAGATCGCCCGCATAAGCAAAGACCACTTTGTCTTTCGAAATGTCGGCGAAACGGAGGAGCTTCGTGGGTCCTTCCGGCAGCTGGTCTGCCGCAGCCGCTTGCGCCGGAGCCTTGGCGGGAATTGTCACTAGGCAAGCCAATATTATTCCGCTCAGCCAGAGCAATACATGCAGACGAAAAGGCATGGGCTCACCAACGCTCCTGAAGACGGATTCTTGCCCGGGACAACGGACCTCCCGGTAACAGAAATTTATTCCGTCGTTAGACTGCTGCGGGAATTCTGCGCTTCCGAGCGCCTACCCGGGACGCACCAGCCGTGGAGCGCAGCCGTGATATCATCAACCCGTAACCCCGTGTCCGCCAAGCAAAAACTGTCCCCGCTGCGCTCGCGCCGCTGGATCGTCCCACGTCTTCTCGCCGCATTTCTTTTCGCCGGGAGTCCGATCGCGGCGCACGCGGATGCCCTCGAAGATGGCGCCCGCGCGCTGGCACGCAAAGTGGCCGCAGATGGCAAAAAGGATTTTGGCCTTTCCTACACTTGGGAGAACCGCTCGAGCGTCTCCTCGTCCACGTCGGAACGGATGCGCGCGGCCTTTGAGGAAGAGTTGGAGCGCCTTCACACACATCTGGTGCTTGCCGCGGAAGGCCATCTATGGATTCTGATGACGGAGGGGCCCTCGCACATAAATCTGATTGCCCAGATCTTAAGTCAGGACCGCGAACTGATTGGTGCGGTAGCGTTTCCCAAAGGTCAGTTCACGGCTGCCGAACGCGCCGGGACGGTTCTCCGGCTGGACCGTCAACTGCTCTGGCAGCAGCCAGAGATGATGTTCGACCTTGCCCGCTCGAATGATCCGTCCGCCAAGCCGGACGTTATGCTGGTGCTTGGGAGGGAAAGTCTTTCTCTATACCGGTGGAACCAGGAGAACTGGCTGCTGAAGGACTCTGCGCCGCTGCCCCACAGCAAACTGCCCCAGAGGGACCTTCGCGGCGAAATCCATTTGGAAGATCATTTTTTTCAGTTTCACTTGCCAGGCATCGAATGCGACGGTGATGCCTGGCAAAAGCTCTCCTTCGAATGCGAGGAACGAACGGGGATTTGGCGCGCGGATTTTGATCCCAGGTTGCCGTTCAGCTTGGATCCTGGGCGCAGCTTCTTCGCCGTCGATCCGCACTACAGCGGTCCCAAGAGGTTTTCGCTGGCAGGCTTTTTTAGTGCGGCGCGCTCGCCATACTCGCAAGAGGACTTTCAGTATCCTACGACCGTTGCAGGTGTTGACGGACATACCTACCTCTACTTAGACGAGAATGAAAAAGAACATGTTCCAGAATCGGTCGAACGCCTTCCCGTGGAATGGGGGAGTGATCTGGTCTCACTCTCCAGCAATTGTCGCGAAGGACTGCTGGTAGTCGTCGCCAGCGGCGCGCGGGATCACACCTCACGGGATACGCTCCAGGGATTTGAAGTGGCTGCCCGGACGGTCGCTCCGATGACCGCGGCCACGGAGTTTCCTGGTCCAATCCTCTCTCTCAGGAATTCGAGTGAATCTGAAGCGATGGCCATCGCATTCAATCTGACCACGGGAAATTACGAGGCCTATCGTGTCACCATGGCATGTGGCGACTAAACGGCTGGCTCTGACGGTGTTGTTTTCGGCAGCAATCGCGGGTGCTCGGAACTGCGCCGAACGCCAGCGGTATGGGGGAACACTGCGGGTGGAGTTGCACGCGGCGACGGTGGCGCTGGACCCCCGCGAATGGCAAGTCGGGAGCGCGGAGTTTGCCATAAATGAAAAGCTGGGAGCGCTGGTCTTCGAGCGGTTGGTGGCCTTGGACAATTACGGGAGATTTCAGCCGCAATTGGCGACGGAGTGGTCGCACGACGCGGCGTTCAAGCGCTGGCAGTTTACGCTGCGCGCCAACGTTAGATTCTCGGATGGCACGGCGTTGAACAATGCAGATGTGGTGGCTGCGCTTCAGCCGTTGCTCCTCAGCGGTCAGCAAGTTGTCGCCTCTGGAAACGGCGTCGCGATTCAATCGACAGCGGCCATGCCGGACCTGCTGGAAGAACTAGCCTCCGGCCGCTTGTTTGTTTATCGCCTGCAACCGCGTGGAACGCCGATGGGGACGGGACCATTTCTTGTTTCCGAGACGGCCACTGATAACCGCGGCCCGTCTGGCCGAGAGACTGCGTCAGGTGATTCGAATTTGGCGGTATCCACGCCCGGAGCCAAGGGGGGGACTCCTTGGCGATTCCGCGCGAATGAGGAAACCTGGTCGGGGCGGCCATTCCTTGATGCCATTCAGGTGACCCTGGGCGTGCCGCCGCTGCGGCAGCTTGTCGATCTGCAATTGGGCAAGGCCGACGTCGTGGAGCTGTCTCCTGAACTGGTGCGCCGGGCAATGCAGGATAATCAACGCGTGTGGTCTTCGGCGCCGGTTACCTTTTATGGTTTGCGTTTTGACGATGCGCAATCTGCGGGCGCGGCTGCCAAGCTGCGGGAGGCCATGTCCCTCTCGCTCGACCGGCAGACCATGGCAAACGTGTTGCTGCAAAAGCAAGCCGAACCCGCATCAGCCCTTCTGCCACAGTGGCTCTCAGGATATGCTTTCCTCTTCACCATGGAGCCCAACATCGACCGCGCCAAGCAGATTCGCGCCACGCTTCCCGCGAATATGGCAGCCAGCACCGAGCCGTTGCGGCTTCACGTGGACGTGCCGGGCGATCTCGCAAAACTGCTGGGCGAACGCGTGGCGGTGAACGCGCGTCAGGCAGCCATTCTGGTGCAGGTTGTGAATCGCACTCTCTCACACGCAGCGAGCTCCGCGACGAGCACATGGAGCGATTCCGCCAGCGGTTTGCATCTTTTTTCTTGGCACTATTCATCGCTTTCGCCCAGGGTCGAGCTGGAATCGATGGTATCCGCGCTCAACCTTGGCGATTCGTCAGAGGCCGTAGTGTCTTCAACCGATCCGGAGCTGCTCTACGCGCGCGAGAAGAAATTGCTCGAGGATCGACACGTTCTGCCTCTGGTAGCGCTACCGGAATATATCGGTCTCAGCCAGAACGTTCGCGACTGGATGCCAGCGCGTTGGGGCGAATGGCATCTCGACGACGTGTGGCTGGATGTTCCCGAACCCAGCCCAGCGCTGCCCGGCAATTCAAACACCCCGGCAACTCCTGTCGCCCAGCCGCCTGTCGCGTCCCCCGGAGTCAAACCATGAGCTTCCGAACGAAATTGTTATTAGTCGTGCTGCTCACCATCTTCGCGTCGGTATCGGTGGTTGCTTACGCCGTGACGCATTACACGCAGGCCGCGTTCGAAGCAATGGACACGGAGCACACCGAAGCCCTGGTTGCACAATTCAAGAAGGAATTCGACCAGCGTGGGGAGGAGATCGCCCATCAAGCAAAAAACATAGCGGAAGCCAACTTTACCGAGCACATGGCGATCGACCTGTCCCGTCCCAATGCCGACCAGTCTCTCTATGTGCGAGACGCGGTCGGCTCTGCACAAGAGCACGGGCTGGACTATGTGGAGTTTGTGAATTACGACGGTGTGCTCATTTCTTCGGCGCAGTTTCCAGCGCGTGTCGGCTATAAGAACGACTGGGTGACCTCGGTGAAAGATTGGAATGACATTCCGGCGTTCTTGAGGAAAGAAGAGCTGCCCGACGGGGTGTCGCTGTCCCTCAGCGTCGTTCGTACCAACAACACCGTCGCGGGCAAGAGTTTGTACATCATCGGGGGGCACCGGCTGGATAAGAATTTCCTTGCCTCACTGGTTTTGCCCACGGGGATGCGGGCGCTCATCTATACCAACCTCGAGCCCACCTTTGTTCCTACCTCCCTGATGGCGGAGAAGATAGATGCGGAGCAGGCAGAACGGTTCGCGCCGCTCGTCGAGCAATTGCAGAAGCAGCCGCAGCCGGTAGTGCGAAGAATTGACTGGACCAGGGATCCCGCCGATGCGGAAACGTTTCACGCCATCCCCTTGACCGGCCGCAATCATGAACTTCTGGGCATCTTCTTCGTGGGCAGCTCGCGAAAAGAACTGGTGATGCTGACTCGCCAAATCTTGAAAATTGCCGCGGCGGTTGCGGCTGCCGCGCTGTTGATCGGTTTGCTCGTCAGCTTCTGGGTTTCCGCGCGGATCACCAAGCCGGTCGAAGAACTTGCGGAAGGAGCCCGCGAGGTTGCCAGCGGAAGATGGGAAACACGCATCGACGTTCATGGCCGTGACGAGATCGGCCAGCTCGCCGAAGCCTTCAATCACATGACGCAAACGCTTGCCGCGCAGAAGGAGCGCCTGGTGCAAACCGAGCGCGTTGCCGCGTGGCGCGAACTGGCGAGGCGTCTCGCGCACGAGTTGCGCAATCCGCTCTTTCCCATGCAGATCACCATTGAAAACCTGCAGAAAGCCCGCCAGCTCGACGCCAAGCAATTCCTGGAAGTCTTCCACGAATCGACAGCCACTTTGAAAGCGGAACTTGCCAATCTCAATAATATCGTTGGGCGGTTCAGCGATTTTTCAAAAATGCCCGCGCCACAGTTTGTGCACGTGAATGTGAATGAGGCGCTGCGCAATGCGGTGCGTCTCTTCGAGCCGCAATTCAACGAAGTCGGCAAGCCCACCATTACACCGGAGCTGTTCCTGACCGAACCCCTGCCGGATATCGACGCGGACCCCGACTTGCTCCACCGCGCGTTTCAGAATCTGGTGCTGAATGCGCTGGACGCCATGCCTGCCGGGGGGACCCTGACTCTCAGAACTCTGGAACAAGATGGCCATGTGCGCATCGAAGTGGCCGACACGGGCAAAGGCCTGACTCCGGAAGAGTGCTCCCGGCTGTTCACGCCGTATTACACAACCAAGTTGCAAGGAACGGGGCTGGGGCTGGCCATCGTGCAGTCGGTGGTCAGTGATCATCACGGCACCATTTCGGTGACCAGCGACGAGGGCCGCGGTACGGCTTTTCGAATCGATCTGCCCGAACGTCAAGCCGGGCAGAGCAACCCACGGCGCGAAGCGGCGGCAGAGTCCAAGAGCACGCCGTCGACTCTGGCCGCGGCTTCCGACTAACGCCTCGCAAAGGACCGAAGCTTGCCCCGCAAAGCGCATCTCCTCCTCGTTGACGACGACCCCAATACGCTGGCCTCGCTCTCGCGCGCCTTCCGGCTGGCGGGTCATGAAGCGACCGTTTGCGACAGTGCGGCTCGCGCGGTCGAATTGCTGCGCAGGGAATCGTTCGACGTGATTCTTTCCGATGTGGTGATGCCCGGCAGGAGCGGCCTCGAGTTGCTCGAGGATCTGAAGAAAGCAGGCGTGAAGACGCCCATCGTGCTCATTTCCGGGCAAGCAAATATCGAGATGGCGGTGAAAGCCACGAAACTGGGCGCGCTTGATTTCCTGGAGAAACCGCTTTCCACCGAGAAACTGCTTGTGACCGTAGAGAATGCGCTGCGCTTGTCGCGGCTCGAAGATGAGAACCGCGAACTGCGCCATCGCCTGGGAAAACACGAGCTGGTGGGTTCTGGTCCAGCAATGAAGAAGTTGATGGCCCAGATCGATCGTGTCGCGGCGAGCGAAACGCGTGTGTGCATTCTCGGCGCGACGGGCACGGGCAAGGAGCTGGTGGCGCGCGCGATCCATGAAAAATCGCCGCGGCAGGAGCACCCGTTCATCACCCTGAATTGCGCGGCCGTGCCCGCGGAATTGATTGAATCAGAGCTCTTTGGCCACGAAAAAGGTGCTTTCACCGGCGCCGCGGTCAAGCATTTAGGCAAATTCGAACAAGCCGACGGCGGGACGCTTTTTCTGGATGAAATCGGCGACATGCCGGTGGGCATGCAGGCGAAGCTACTGCGCGTGCTGGAAGAAGGAGAGGTCGAGCGCGTCGGCGGCGACAAACCCATCAAAGTGAATGTGCGCGTGGTGGTTGCCACGCATCGCAACCTGGAAGATCTGGTGAAGCAGAACGCCTTTCGACGCGATCTTTTTCACCGTATTTATGTTTTTCCGTTGACGCTGCCGCCCTTAGGCGAGCGCCTGGAGGATTTTCCCGAACTGGTCAGCCATTTCACGCGCCAGGTGGCGGCGCAAAACGGCTGGAAAGAGAAAATTTTCACCGAAGAAGCCATCGGGGAATTGCGTAAGTACGGCTGGCCTGGAAATGTCCGTGAACTCCGCAACGTCGTGGAACGTCTCAGTTTGCTGGCCTTGGGCGAAAACGTGGCGGCTGCGGATGTCCGCCTCGTTCTTCCTCCTGCAGACGCTCCGCCTGGCGGCCCATCAGCCTTTTCGGCGGGCAGTTCGGGGGCCACGCTGGCCGAGCGCGCGGAAGCTTTCGAAAGGGAAGTGATGCTGGCCGAACTCCGGCGCTGCAACTTCCATATGACCAACGTAGCGCGGGCCTTGGGTCTCGAGCGCAGCCACCTGTATAAGAAGTGCCAGCAACTGGGAATCGATCTGCAATCCCTCCGCAAGCCAGAATAGGCAACCATCCGAAAGATTGCGTGTAAGTTGTTGAAAACAGGTCTAATTTTCCCCTTGACAAAATAGCGTATCGTAATATTATATTTGCAGATTGCAATAAGTGAGTCTTCTATGAAACTTGGCGACAAACTCCGCTCCCTCCGCGCCGTCGAAGGCTCGCTTCGCGGCCTGGGCCGTTCGATGACACAGCAAGAATTGGCCACGGCCATGAAGACCGAGATCGGCCGCGGTTTGAGCCAGGCGTATCTCTCGCAGATCGAGAATGGCGCCCGGCCCCACCTGACACATACGACGCGCGAGCTGCTGGCGCGATTCTTCCGCGTTTACCCAGGTTTCCTGGTGGACGACCCGGAAGGCTATACGCCCGGGCTGCAGTCTGAATTGCGGGCCATCGACGCGAAAGTCGATTCCTGGCTCTTTGCCGGCGCCGAACAGTTCACGGCGGATCCGGTGCTGCAACGTGCACTTCTGACCGTCGCCGAGCATGAAGACTCACGCCGGGCGATTTTGCTCCTGGCGGAGATTCTCCGGACGCCCGAATTAGCCGAGCGCCTCGGTGAAGTCTTG
>Ga0066710_100000371_pt1 | contig 26112 bp, 19 predicted proteins | sample GraSoiAngelo_159_FD_79666 | JGI IMG/M metagenome (GOLD analysis project Ga0066710, IMG submission 79666) | Grasslands soil microbial communities from the Angelo Coastal Reserve, California, USA - 14_1009_16_40cm | ecosystem: Environmental > Terrestrial > Soil > Grasslands | place: USA... | reverse complement strand
GCAAGAAAAACTGGATTGCGCGTGGGCTATATAGTCCGAAGTCACAAATCCGCGTGCGCATACTCGCGTGGAAAGACGAGCCAATCGATCAAAACTTTTTTTCTCACCGCCTCACGCAAGCGCTCTCACTACGAGAAAAACACCTCGAGCGCTCGACCAACGCGTATCGTTTGATCAACGCGGAGGGCGATTTTCTCCCGGGGCTTATCGTCGACCGCTATGCCGATTTTTTCGTCTGCCAGTTTTTCACTGCCGGCATGGATTTATTCAAGGACGATATCGTTTCCACCCTGTCAGCGCTCGGAATCACCAAAGGCATCTTCGAACGGAGTGAAGGAAGGGTGCGCGAGCAGGAAGGATTGGAGCCGTCCGCCGGTGTGCTCACAGGTGAGGCACCGCCGGACCTGATTAACGTTGAAGAAAATGGGTTCAAGTTTCTCGTCGACGTGCGGCGGGGACAAAAGACCGGCTTCTTTCTGGATCAACGTGACAGCCGGGTCTTTCTGTCCTCTACCTCGCGAGATCAAGAAATATTGAATGTATTTTCATACAGCGGCGCTTTTTCAGTCTACGCTTTTGGCGGCGGAGCCAAGGAAATCATTTCGATCGATTCTTCAAGGCCCGCCTTGGAGCTGGCGGAACAGAATCTCGCATCGAACGGCTTCGCAGAGGCTCCGGGAGAGCTACTCAAAGGCGACGCCTTCGCTTACTTAAAAGAGACCGATAGAAAATTCGACTTGATCGTCTTGGACCCGCCGTCGCTTGCCCACAAGCGCAGCGACGTTACCGCTGCAACCGGCGGATATAAGTTTCTTAACTTGCATGCGCTCAAGCATCTCAAACCCGGCGGAATGCTTTTGACTTTCTCCTGTTCACAACATCTTTCGACCGACCTTTTTCAAAAAGTTGTTTTTGGCGCGGCCGTCGATGCGATGAGAAAAGTGAGTATCGTCAAACGACTCGGTCACCCGATCGACCATCCGATTAGCCTTCATCATCCGGAAGGCGAATACCTCAAAGGACTCGTCCTTCGCGTATTGGACTAAACCGCTCGCATTATGGTAGACGGGTTCTCGCTACTCGACCGACTTCGCCGCCGCGGCGGCAGCGAGTCTGATACCATAGCGAGGAGAGAATGGCTTCATACCAGACCATCAAAGATTGGCCCGAAGAAGATCGACCGCGAGAAAAACTTCTCGCCAAAGGCCCCCAGTCGCTTAGCGAAACTGAACTTCTCGCGATTATCCTGCGAAATGGCAACGCCAGCACCGGCGAGAGCGCAATCGATCACGCGCGTTTGCTCTTGAGTCAATTCGGCGGGCTGAGGGGAATTGATGACGCGTCCATCAGCGAGCTCGTCACGGTTAAGGGGATCGGCCCCGCGAAGGTCGCGGCGATCAAGGCGTGCCTGGAGATCGCCAAGCGTATGGGCAGCCAAAAATGGCAAACCGGCGAGCCGCTGCGGTCCGCGGAGGACGTTTATCGCCACTTCCGGGAAAATCTCGGCCGTGAAAAGCGCGAGCTCTTTTACGTCGTCTTGCTCAACAACAAGAATCGCAAAATTCGCGAAGTCAAAATCTCCGAAGGATCACTGACAGCCTCGCTCGTCCATCCTCGCGAAGTCTATAATCCGGTGATTCGCGAATCCGCAGCGGCGGTGATCTTCGTCCACAACCATCCGAGCGGCGATCCCGCCCCAAGTCCTGAAGACATCGACATCACCAAGCGACTCAAAGAAGTCGGCGATGTCATGGGAGTGCGCGTGCTCGATCACGTCGTAATCGGTTACGACCGCTTCTTTAGCTTCAGCGACAAAGGCATGCTTTAGCCGGCGCCATTCATTTCATTGGCGAAGGGATACACTTGAGTTTCTCCGAAACTTCGTCAGCCGTGATCAGATTCGCTAGGCTTTTGTTGACATCGTCGCGAGCCACGTTTATCTTGGCGGGGAAACCATTCCGCGATCATACCCATCTAAAGCATGAGCGCTCTCGAAATCGGTAGACCTAAACGACGGCTTCTTCCCGGCGTCGGCACCTTTTTGATCTTGTTCGTGATCCTACTGGTCGCTGGCGGCTATTTTATTCTTCCACGATTCGAATGGCACAAGCCGCAAATCAAGATTACCCCCGACACCGACACGATCGGCCTTGCGCCGCTCGAGATTGAGGTCGTTGAACAAGGAAGCGGTTTAAGATCGTTCGCGGTGGTCTTGAGTTCCGGCGGTACCGAATATGCGCTCGCGTCCGAAGAATACGACCAACCGGTGATGCAAAAGAAATTTACCGTGGCGCTTTCCGCCAAGCTCGCAGGCCTGAAAGAAGGACCGGCCGTGTTGCGCGTTACGGCGCGGGATCGCTCCTTGTGGCGTTTCTTTCGTGGCAACGAAACGGTCGTCCAGAAAAACCTCACCATCGACATCACGCCGCCGACACTGGAACTCATGGCCGACGACCGCTACGTCAACTTCGGCGGCGTCGGTATGATCGTTTACAAACCGTCAGCCGACGCGATCACGACCGGCGTAAAAATCGGCAATTATTTCTTTCCCGGATACAAAAACCAGATTAAAGCGCATCCGGATCACTACATCGCTCTTTTCGCTCACCCCTACAACGTTGCCGAGAACGAAAAGGCGTCATTGGTGGCTACGGATAAAGCCGGCAACACGAGAGAAATGAGACTTGTCTACGAGCTTAAGAACGTCAAATACAAGAAAAGTACGCTGGCGATTTCCGACGAGTTTGTCCAGAGCAAAGTGGCGCCCCTGCTCCATGACGTCGGCGCCCGCCAAGGAAGCCCTAAAGACATCTTCATAAAAGTGAATAAGGACCTTCGCAAAGAAAACGAAGACAAGATCAGGTCGGTCACCGAGAAATCCACCCCGTCGATTCTCTGGCACGGCGCTTTTAATCAGCTGACCAATTCCAAAGTCGAGGCGAATTTTGCGGACGCCCGAACCTACACTTACAAAGGCGAAACGATCGACCACGCTTATCACGTCGGTTACGACCTGTCCGTCACGAAAAATTACCCGGCGGAAGCCGCCAACAGCGGCATCGTCGCTTTCGTCGGCGATCTGGGAATCTACGGCAACACCGTGATCATCGATCATGGGCTTGGCCTATTTACGCTCTATTCTCATTTGAGCTCCATGGACGTCAAAGTCGGCGAGCAAATCAAGCAGAAACAAGTGATCGGCAAAACCGGCGAAACCGGCCTTGCCGTGGGAGACCACCTGCATTTCGGCGTCTATCTGCACGGTGTGCCGGTTCTCCCAGTCGAATGGTGGGACCAGAAGTGGATCAATGATAATATCCAGCCTAAGCTGGAAGGCTCGGCTAGCGAAGTAGCGGCAGAAGCGAAAGAACCAAAGACAACGGCCAAACCATCCCGTAAACGCCGTCGATAATCAACTAACGCAAGTATTGCGTCGCACCTTTAGCTCTGGGTTGTAAAGTTCGGAACCCACCAGGAACGTTTTTCCTACGCATCGCCACAACCAATTGAACGCACTGGCGGTGCGGCGCGCCGGTTAAAGATTGCAACGGTAAGAATTATTTGTTTCGTTTGCCCGGAGAGCTCATCAGCATCAATGAAATTACCGATGCAAATAATGGAAAAATCGCGATGGCAGTTACGGCCATCGGCAGTCCGTATCGGTCCGCGATGAGCCCTGCCATAATCGGCGCCAGGAACGACACTCCCATATTAGCGCCAAAGATGACCGCAACGATACTCCCGGTGAGATGTGGCGGTGCCGCCCCCATGGCTGCAGAAATAATTACCGGTCGCAGCGCCCAGAGCAGCGCACCCAAGGCCCCGAGCCCCACCGTTAAGAGCAACCCGGAGCCAAGATAGGGAATTGCAATGGTCGTAACAACGCTCAGGATGGAAAACACGACAATCAACAATTTGTGACCGAAACGGTCTGAAATCCACCCAACAAATGCCGGAGCAATGCCAGCGAATAGAAATAATACTGACATGTAAGCTCCGGCGACCCCGGCGGCAAGTTTAAGATGCAACGATAAGTACAGCGGCAAGAAGACGGCAAGCGCTGTCTGACCCATCGCGCGTAACGTCGACACCGCCACCAGGCCAAATACGGCCTTGTTCTTGAGCACGTCCTCCCACAGTGCTCGTCGATAATCTCGACCGCGCGGGACGGGCAGATCTCCTTCGGCGCCGAACAAGGCGTAAAGCAGTCCGATGGTCAATCCTGGAATCGCCCAGATTTGCAAAGTCGTGCGCCAATCGAAAAAAACCAGTAGTAATCCGATCGCTAACGGTCCGATTACTTCCCCCAAGTTGGCGCTACTGTCATGCACACCGAGGGCAAAAGCGCGTTTCTCTTGGTAACGAGTAGATAGAATCGCCAACGACTGCGGATGAAACCAACCGCCGCCCAGTCCGGCAAGCGCCATAAAGATCAACAATGCCGGAAAATTCGACGCCGTGCTCAATCCAAAACAAGCGAAACCAATCATGCCGATACAAAGCCCCAGGAGAACGTTGCGCCGGCTGGCAAGATCCGCGAAAAAACCGGAAGGAAAACTTGCCACCCCAGCCATCAAAGTGCGCGCCGAAGCGAGAGCGCCCGCTTGCGCGAGGCTTAAACCCAAGGAGGCCGTGATCAGCGGCAATATGACCGCGATCACTCCATTGAATAGATGCTCGGTCATATGCGCCGCAGAGTTCGCGGCTAACCGGCTCCAGGTAGCGAATGGTGCAGATATTGTTTGAACGTTTTCGACTTTCGACAATTTTTTACCTTGGAAATTATTAACCTAGATCCATATGCCGATTTTCGCGCGGTCGCAACTCATTGATAGGGCCGCCTGACCAAAAAAATCGCCAAGTTCAAACTTTAGGTGAACACGGCGCTCTAACGGCGCGGCGTAATCTCTCCGAGCGCTATTCGCCGATCTCGATTAATTTCTTTCGTGCGAATTGACCACGAACGATCCTGATGGCTGACTTCGGGACGCAAAAATACCCCGCGAGCAGTTCGATGAGCGCGCGATTGGCTTTGCCGTCCTCTGCCGGCGCGTGGACGCTTACACGGTATTCAGAGTCGGTTAATTTTGTAACCGTGGCCAATTTCGCATTAGGCTTGACCGTCACCGAAACATTTCGCGCCATGGTTTACCATAGCGCAGCAACGGCAACGGTCAACAGCGAAAGCGGCGGCTTTGGTAGAAGAGCTCAGCGCGCTTGTTTCTGGACTAACTCGAGGACCTGCTGATAGGATTTGAGTAGATCGGTGGAAGTCACGATGCCACAAACCGTGTCATCATCCTCGACGACCGGGAGGCAATTGATGCGCTTGAAAAGAATCTTCGATACCGCCTCGATGATCGGTGTGTTGCGCTTCACGGTAATCGGATTCGTCGTCATGATTTGATCGAGCGATTTGGAGCGCGAATTGGGGTTTCGCGCCAACGCGCGAAGGATATCCCGGTCTGAAATCACGCCAATGATCTTTCTCTGACCATCAACGACAACGCAATGGCGGAAATAGCGGTCGTTCATAAGATTGGTCGCGTCGTTAAAACTGTGATGCGCGCTGAGCGTCACGACTTTGCCGGTCATGACATCTGCCACCTCGGTCGGTCCTATGACCAAAGAAAGTTCACGTGGTATCGCTGCATCCTGAGCCATTTTGTCGCTTAGGTTTTGAATCATCTGCTTACCCCTGGAATAAATTACTGGTTGGTTAACCAGAGAAGAACTAAGCAATTCTTGCACCATCACTGACTCCAAAGACTAAGCCTCCGGTGGCTCGCCAGAGGACAACGCATTTGGCCGAAATTTACCCTCGATTTCCATTACTTCCGCCAAAGCGCGCCTGCACTACCGGACTGTCCGAAACGAACTTTGTTCAACCTCCGGCCGAAACTGCCGAAATTGTTTCGGACGGTCCTGTCGAGAAGGAGCGCTCGAGCTCCGCGGGCACTCTAGGGGATTCAGCTTTTGGCTGACAGGCAGCTTCGCTCACCTGTTCTGTACGCGTTCCAAACCGTATGATAGGAAAGAGACCCACTTGTTAATCCAAGGAACGATCGATGACCCTAATTCTCAACAACGATGATGTGCGCAGCGCATTTAGCGTGAATGAATGTCTGAAAGTCATGGAAGATTCCTACCGCGAGCAGGCTCATAGCCGCGCCGTTAACCGACCGACATGTCATTCTTACCTGGCTCACTCGCTACCGAACTCGACCTACAGCTTTAAATCGGTCGATGGCGGCGTTGGAAAGCTAGGCGTCCTTGCGCTTCGCGTCACTTCCGATGTCGTTCAAGAGCAGGAGATGCACGGCTCCGTACGGTTGGAAAAACTGCCGCTTGCCGGCAACAAAATGTTCGTCGGGCTTGTTCAATTGTTCAGCACGGAAACAGGCGAGCTATTGGCGATCATGCCGGACGGCCTCATTCAGCAGACGCGCGTCGGCGTCACCAGCGCGCTTGGCATGAAAGTGATGGCACGCAAAAACTCCGAAGTGCTCGGCCTCATCGGCACCGGTGGCCAAGCGAAAGCTCACTATCGATTCATGACCGCCGTAATGCCGATCAAGAAAGTGAAAGTCTTCAGCCCCAATCCCGAGCACCGAAAATCATTCGTCGAAGAAATGGCGAACGAAACAGGCGTTACGGGCGAGCCGGTGGGCAGCGCCGCAGAAGCTGTGGATGGTTGCGATATTATTTGCAGCGCGACCAATTCGTCACGTCCGGTAATCGACCCGGATTGGCTCAAGCCGGGAGTTCACTACAACTCGATCCGGGAATTTGAAACCGACCTCAGTGTGTTGGAGAAATGCGACGTCATCGCGATTCACACGCAATTCGGCGGTATTTTTCACTACCAACCGCCCGGTGTGATTGAAGACATGCCGGGAGTACGCCGCGAAAAGCCGCGCGACTGGTCAAAGTACCCTGAAATCTCAGACCTGATCGCCGGCAAAGCACCCAGCCGCACAAGTGACCGCCAGATCACTTTCTTTTTGAACAACGTCGGCACCGGCGTCCAATTCGCCGCCATGGGCTACTGCGCTTACAAAACCGCAAAAGAAAAAGGTCTGGGCCACGAAATTCCGAGCGAATGGTTTATGCAGGATATTAAGCCGTAATTGGCCGAATGAAGTTACCTATTTGCCCATCATTTTCTTTATTCGTTCGACGACTTCGGGCGGTTGCGACATCACCTCTTTCGTTAAAGCCTCGACCTCTTCGCCGGTCGTCGGATCGATATCGAGCTTTTTCTTTTTGGTCTCCGCTAAAAAATCCGGATCTTTCATCGTCTTGTTAAAGGCCTCGCGCAGCGTCTTGACGAGCTCAGGTCGGATCCTCGGTGGCGCAAGGTAGGGGCGGTGAAAGTCGCCGGAGGCAAGCAGGGTGGTTGCCAAGCGTCGTCCTAGCTCGGGCGTTTTGTATCTATCCATCAGCTCGAAGATCGTCGGCACCTTGGCGAGGTTCTCGATTCTTATTCTTCCGCCTTGAACCAGCTCTCTAGAAAAACCGTTCCTGCGCCAGGTATGAAACGGCTCGCGGGAAAAATAGGCTTCTGTGCTCAGAGATCGGCACTGGATCTCGCCCCTTTCCACAGCGAGATCGATCTCGTTCCCGCCCTGATAACCGGAAATCACGTTGAATTTTGCTCCGACCGTTTCTTCCAAAAGTTTCGGCACGAGGTAGCCCATGTTTCCCGTGCCCGTGGTGCCGCATTTCGGCGCTTCTTTGGCGCTGCGCACGTCGTCGATGGTTTTGAATGGGCTATCCGCGCGCATGTAAAGAACTTGCGGCGATTTGGTCGCGTTGCCGACCCAGGTATATTTCGGCCAGTCGAATTTGACCTCGGACCGCCCAACCAGTTGCTCGAAATAAAGACCCGCGTTAATCGCGCCGAGCGTTAGGCCATCCGGCTTTGCTACCGTGTAAATATAATTGGCGGCGATCATGTGACCCGCGCCGGGCATGTTTTGCACGATAATGCCGGGATTGCCTGGAAGATATTTACCCATGAACAGCGCGATAGCGCGGGCGTAAAGATCGTAAAGATCTCCCGCGCCGGTGCCGACTATGATCGTTACGGTCTTGCCCTGGTAATATGGCGCTTGAGCGCGTCCGAAGGACGGCGCGAAAAATAGCAGCATTGCGAAGACGATCACCTTGGTCATCGTGTTCTCCTTTTGCGAGTCGACTACTCCGACAATATTTTTTTCATCCGCTCGATCACGTCCGGTGGCTGATCCATGATCTCTTGGACCAGTGCCTGCAACTCTTCTCCGGTTGACGGGTCCATGTCCATGCGCCCCTTCTTGGCTTCGGCGATGAGCTCCGGGTCCTTCATCGATTTTGCGTAAGCTTCCCGCAGCATCTTCACTCTGTCGCGAGGCGTTCCGGGAGTGACGAGCATGAAGCGGCCGAACTCAGCGCCGCTTAACAAAACGTTGGCGAGGCGGCGATTCGAATCGGTGGTTTTGGCTTGATCCATCAGCTCATAGATAGTCGGTGCTTCGGCCACAACCGGATCGCGCTTGCGCGCGGTTTGAATCAAATGCCGGTCAAATCCTTTCTTGTGCCAAGTATCGAATGGCTCTCGTCCGAAATGAGGCAAGATCGTGTTGCCGCGGCAATGGACCTCGCCCTTCTCCACGGCCAGATCAATCTCGTTTCCTCCCGGATAACCCATAACCGTGTTGATTTTCGCGCCCAAAGCGACCTCCATAACCCGGTCAAGAATATAGCCGGCGCTCCCCACACCCGTGCTGCCGCATTTGGGCGGCTCTTTTGCTTTGATAATGTCCCCAATAGTTTTGTATGGCGCGTCAGCCCTCATGTAGAGCAGCATGTAATTTTTTTCCTGCGAGCCAAGGATCGGAAACTTGCGCAAATCGAAACGGACTTCTTTGTGACCCGACAGCTGCTCCAAATAGACGTTGCTGTTGGGCATGACCGTCGTCAGACCGTCAGGCTTGGCGACGCCATAAACATAATTGGCCGCCATTAACGAGCCGCCTCCAGGCATATTCTGCACGATAATGTCCGGTTGACCTGGGATGTACTTAGGCATGGTACGTGCCAAGAGCCGCGCCCAACGATCGTAGAACCCGCCCGGCGTCGCCCCGGTGACAATCCGAATCTGTTTTCCTTTGTAGAAGGGTTCGGCTTGGGCCTGAACGGAACTAACGCTTAGAAGATTAAAAACTCCAAAAGTTAAAAGAAACACAACCGCCCGAGAACAAGCCAAGTCGATATTCATCACTCTATCCTCCGACATCACCATCTCCAATTTGCCATCGCACGAGAAGCGTACGCTGGCTACACAACCTGCTCGAAATCCGTGTCCCAAAGTTTCCTCACCTTGGCCATCTGCCCATCTGACAATCCGGGCATTCCCGAGCACGCGACCGCTTCGTCTATGTGCGTCGTGTTAGAAAAGCCAACCAGCACCACGGAGACTTTCTGATTCATCAGCCCAAAGCGAATTGCCGCTTGAGTAAGATCCCTACCCTCCACGTTCAGCGCAGCTTTTATTTTTTCCGCTCGTTGAAGGTCCACTAGGTAATCTGAACCCGGAGACAGCGTTTGGCCGCTGCCGCCGCCCCCGGTGCTGGGATCCGAAGTGAGTGCGCCGGCAGCCAAGACTCGAATGACGAAGGCGCCCATTCCTTTGGCCGCGGCGTGATCGAGGATTAGACCGTAGTCGAGTGCGCTGAAGCCGGCGGGGACTGGTTGTCCGGCGCTTGGATTTAGGAGATTGTAGTAGCACTGAAAACCGTGAAACTCGCCACTGTCAGCCAATTCATGCAATGCCTTGGGATCACCCAAGCCGCTAAACCCGAAGTGGCCGACCTTGCCACGGTCGCGCATCGCTTTGAATCCGTCGATCACGCCGTTCGGCCCCAGTACATCTTTTGGAGCGAGGCTGAATCGCTTGCCTGTGCCGCGCTCCAAGGTGACTCGTGTATGAAGCTGGACAAAATCGACACGATCTCTCTTGAGCCTCGCCAATCCGGCTTCTACTGCGCGAATCGTCGCGGCTTTGACATCGCCGACGGCGTCGGCCTCGAGGCGAATCTTGGTCGAGATAACAGGATTCGCACCGAGCTCGTTTAGAATCCGCCCCAAGTTTTCTTCGGACTTGCCCAAGCCGTAGGCGAACGCGGTATCGAAAAAGTTGATGCCCCGATCCAACGCGTGGCGTACGGCTTTCACTTGCTCGTCGTACGGCGCCTTGACCATCAGCACGGCATTGTTGCCGCAACCAAAGCCGATTTCCGAGACGCGCACGCCGGTTTTCCCGATAGTTCGATATTGCATGTTTCCCTCGATCGATTTCGCTAAATCTTCGATAGCAACGCTAAGATTGATTCCGTATCAGTCAGATCCGGCAGGCAGTCCTCCGGTTGTCAATAGCGAAGCTCCTCTAACGGATACCGGCCGGTGCCGACAAGCACGCATTTCATATGATTATGCCGGGCCGCTTCTAAATCCTTTGGCGTGTCGCCGATGACGATACATTGCTCGGAGAGAAATGTTCTTCCGCTCATGTCCTCGCACCGCGACTTGGCAATATGCGGCAAATCGGCGCGGCGTTGTGAATCGCTGGCGTAGGCGCCGCGACCAAGATAGGGCGCTAGTCCGGCGGCTTCGAGCTTGACAGCCGCCGTGACTTCGAAATTGCCCGTCACGACACTCGAGTGAAATTTCTTATCTCCTGAGAGCGCCTGGAGCAAATCCATTGCCCCCGGCAATGGACGAACCGTCGTCGTGCCTCGATCAACAGCATTCTTGTAGCACTCGTGGAGTTTGGCCGAGAAACACTGCCACTCTGCATCTAGAATTTCGATGGCTACATTCGCGTTTACGAAAATGTCTTTCACGATCATCGGATCGGTATTGCCGTCCGGTATGACGGTGCGGATGTCGCCGCAAATTCCGAAGGTCTTTTCAATCGCTTCGTTGAAAGGAATATAGCCGTTCAGCGTGCGCGTGAGCGTGCCGTCAATATCGAAGAGGATTAACCGTTCCATAGGCACGCAAATATTGGCACAATCCAAATCAGGTTAGCAAATTCAAATGGCTAGAGCACTGATCCGCAACTACATTGACAACCCAGCGCTTTCAAGATAGAAGTCTTGCGTAAGTTTTGCGCGACTGGCGAACGTGGAATTGACCACGAGGGAGTGCAAAGCATTAAGTAGGCCGACCGCCTGGGTCTCTTAACCATAGAGGTCCAGGCTTTTTTGTTTATGCCGAGGCAATCATTCGCGCCTAACTTCGTTTATCGCTCCTCGATCTCCGTGCGGCGTAGGAGCAACAGTACGCCTCAGTCGACTCGGAGCTCGCGCCTTGTTATGCGCGTTGCTTGCTTTGGCCTATCGCCTTAATATTGCAAAAGCATCAGAGCGATAAAAATGATCAAGCAGTATTTGCTCTCACCCGGCCCCACACCGATTCCCAATGAAGTCGCCCTGGCGATGTCGGAGACCATGATCCATCATCGCACGCCGCAATTTAACAAGATCTTCGACGAGGCGCGCGCGGCACTCAAAAAACTTTTCAAAACGAAAAATGACGTTCTCATCTTGGCGTCATCGGGCACGGGCGCGATGGAAGCCTCGGTCGCCAATCTATTTTCTCCCGATGATAAGGTCCTTGTCATCAACGGCGGTAAGTTCGGTGAACGCTGGCTCAACATCTCCAACGCGTATGGATTGAATCCGATAGAACTGAAAGTCGAATGGGGCCAGGCCGTTAAAGTCGCCGCTGTCGAAAAGCAACTGAAAGCGAACCCGGACATCGCCGGCGTGATGATCCAGGCGAGCGAAACTTCTACGACTGTGCTGCATCCGGTCAAAGAGATTGCCAAGCTCACCAAGAACGGGCCCTTGTTCCTCGTCGATGGTGTCACGGCGGTCGGCGTGGTTTCGCTGCCGCTCGACGAGTGGGGCATTGACGCTTTAGTAACCGGTTCGCAAAAGGCATTGATGTTACCGCCTGGGCTTGGGTTCGTCGCCTTCAGCGACCGGGCGTGGGAAAAAACCAAGAAAGCAAAACTGCCGCGTTTCTACTTCGATCTGAATCTCGAGCGCAAAAATCAGCAAAAAGGCTCCGGCGCATTCACTCCCGCGGTGTCATTGATCTTTGGCCTGCGCGCGTCGCTCGAAATGATGGAGCGCGAGGGATTGGAAAAGGTCTATGCCCGCCACTCCCGCATGTGCCGGGCAACTCGCGCGGCTGCGACGGCACTCGGACTAAAACTGCTGGCGCCGGAAAGCCCGAGCCCGGCTGCGACGGGTATTTACATGCCGAACGGCATCGATGCGGACCAGGTGCTCGACTATTTACGCGACAACATGAACGTCACGCTGGCCGAAGGCCAGGATCAGCTCAAGGGCAAAGTGATTCGCATCGCCCACGTCGGTTACATGGGCGCATTCGACGTGATCACCGCGATTGCGGCCGTGGAAATGGCGCTGAGAAAATTCGGCGCCGAGATTCCCTTTGGCAAGGGCGTCGCGGCGGCAGAGGAAGTCCTGATGGAGGCGCTGGTTTAGAGGCCGAGTATCGAAGATAGAGGGTTAAGGATCGCGCGATTTTCTATCCACAATCTTCGAACACCAGAGTGGAAACCATCCGGTGAAATAGAGAATGAAGATTTTAGTAACTGACTCGCTCGCTCCCGAAGGGCTGGCCGTATTTAAGAACGCCGACGGCTTCGAAGTCGACGTCAAACTTGGACTAAAGCCCGACGAGCTTAAAAAAATCTGTGGCGACTACGACGGCTGGGTTATTCGCAGCGGCACCAAGATAACCGCCGAGCTGATCGAAGCAGCGAAGAACCTCAAAGTCATAGGCCGCGCCGGTGTAGGCTATGAAAATATCGACGCTGATGCTGCGACCAAGCGAGGGATCGTAGTCATGAACACCCCCGGCGGCAACAACGTCACCACCGGCGAGCACACGATCGCTTTAATGATGGCGCTGGCACGCCATATTCCCCAGGCAGTCGCTTCGCTCAAAAGCGGCAAGTGGGAACGCAACAAATTCATCGGCGCCGAACTTTGCAACAAAACCATTGGCGTCATTGGCCTGGGCAATGTCGGCCGTATCGTGGCGGAAAGAGCTTCAGGCCTCAAGATGAAAGTTATCGGGTACGATCCGTTCATCGCTGCCGAAAACATCGCCCGGATGGGCGTCGAGCCGGGCACTTTGAAAGATATCTTTACCAAGTCGGACTTTATCACGGTCCACGTCCCGTTAACGCCGGAAACCCAGGGGCTGATCAACAAGACCGCCTTTGCCAAGATGAAATCCGGCGTGCGAATCATCAACTGCGCTCGGGGCGGCATCGTTGACGAGCAAGATCTAGCCGATGCTATCAAAAAAGGCAAAGTTGCCGGCGCCGCGCTTGACGTGTACGTCGACGAACCGCCGAAGCCTACTCACCCGCTGCTCCAATTGGAACAAGTCGTCACCACGCCCCATCTCGGGGCGTCCACTGATGAAGCGCAGCTCAACGTCGCCATCGCCGTCGCCGAACAGATGGTCGATTTTCTCGCCAAGGGCGTGGTCCGCTACGCGGTCAATGTCCCGTCGGTAAGTCCCGAGCTTCTGGAAGTCTTGCGCCCATATCTAACTCTGGGTGAAAAACTCGGCAGTCTCCATACACAAATGGCGGGCGCGCTGCCCAAGGAAGTCCAGGTGGAATACCGCGGCGACGTGACCCAGTACAACGTGGCGGCGCTCACGTTGGCGGTCCTCAAGGGACTCTTGTCGCCGGTCATGGAATCGGTTGTGAATTACGTGAATGCGCCGCTGGTGGCCAAAGAGCGGGGCATCAAGGTCATGGAGTCCAAAAGCGAACAGGCCGGAGATTTCGCCAGCTCGATAACTGTCAAGGCGAAGAACGGCAAACAAAACTTGGAAGTCGAAGGCGCGATGTTCGGCGCCAAGCATCCGCGTATCGTGCGTGTCAACAACTTCTACCTCGAAGCGGTGCCTGAAGGGTATATACTCATTCTCCAGAATAAGGACGTTCCAGGCGTTGTCGGCGCCGTCGGCACGATTCTCGGTAATAACGGCATAAACATCGCCGGCATGGAGCTCGGCCGGAGCGAAAAAGCCGGTAATGCCATCTCGTTTACTCACGTCGACGAAATGGTGAGCAAAAAAGCTCTCGACGAGTTGCGCGCTTTGCCGCAAATCGTCTCGGCAACATTGGTAAAGCTATGACCAAACATGACGGGAGACCGGCGACCGAAGACCGGTCAGTCGTCCTCGGTCCTCGGTCATAGTCCCGGGTTCTATTATGGCAAACGTCGCGATCATCGGCGCCCAGTGGGGTGATGAAGGCAAGGGTAAAGTCGTCGACCTCTTTACCAATGAAGCCGACATCGTCGTTCGGTTTCAGGGCGGCAATAACGCCGGCCACACTCTTGTCGTCAACGGCGATAAAACGATTCTTCACCTGGTGCCTTCGGGCGCCTTGCACCCGGACAAACTTTGCGTGATCGGCAACGGCGTCGTCGTCGATCCGGAGATTCTCATCGAGGAAATTCAAACCCTAAAGCGGCGAGGGCATCTGGTCGACGACGAACAATTGCGCATCAGCGAACAGGCGCATGTGATCATGCCCTATCACAAGGCCATCGATCTCGCCCGCGAACGGTTGCGCGGCAAAGGCAAAATCGGCACCACAGGACGCGGCATCGGACCGGCTTATGAAGACAAGGTCGCGCGCACCGGTATTCGTTTCGTCGATCTTTTGGAAGAAGACACCTTCCGCGAAAAGCTCCAGCGCAACATCGAAGAAAAGAATATTTACTTAAAGGCCATTCTTAAAGAGAAAACCCTCGACTTCGACAAGATTCACGTAAGTTATGGACGCTATCGCGAGAAGCTGCGCAAATTCGTAACCAACACCGGTCTCTTGCTCGACCAGGAAATGCGCGCCGGCAAACGCGTACTGTTCGAAGGGGCACAGGGGACCCTGCTCGATGTCGACCATGGCACCTACCCTTACGTGACATCTTCAAGCACAGTCACCGGCGGCGCCTGTTCGGGGTCCGGTGTCGGCCCGCAGCATATTCAGCAAGTCATCGGCATATCCAAAGCGTATACGACTCGGGTCGGCAGCGGCCCGTTTCCGACTGAACTTAACGGACCGGACGGCGAAACGCTCAGACGCGAAGGCGCGGAGTTCGGCGCAACCACAGGCAGATCGCGCCGCTGTGGCTGGTTCGACGCCGTGGGCGTGCGCCACGCCGTGAGAATGAACGGCATGACCGGTATCGCATTGACTAAGCTTGACGTGCTTACCGGCTTTAAGAAAATCCCCATCTGCACCGCCTATCGTTATGAGAGTAAAGATTTGCATGAGTTCCCCGCCAGCTCCAAAGTCATGCACGGCGCACAGCCCGTTTATGAGGAATTGGCTGGCTGGGAAGTGCCTCTAGACGATGCGCGGAATTTTTCCGACCTACCTGTGGCCGCTCAGAAGTACGTGCGGCGCATCGAAGAGGTCGTTGGCACAAAAATCATTTTAGTTTCGGTCGGCCCGGGTCGAGAGCAAACAATCCTTCTTAAGAATCCCTTCGAAAATTAGGCACCCGGCACGCTTACGGCCAGATACGCCTGCCCGTACTTGACGATCACCGCGTCGTTCAACCGTACCCCTGGCAAGAAAGACTTGGCTCGTCGCCGAATGGCGACCTTGAATACCCCCGGGAGGCTGATTATCATGTCTACCGTTAGCAGCTGAACTGCAGGAGGTGGTTATGGACGGTGCATCCACTAGCAAGGAAAAACTTGTCAGCGATCTAAAGAACCTTGTCGCCGACGCTGAAGAGTTACTCAAGGCCACGGCCAGCCAGGCGGGCGAGAAAATCTCCGAAGCTCGGCAAAAAATCGAACAGAGCCTGGTCGAAGGAAAAAAAGCTCTGGCCGATGCCGAGAAAACATTGCTGGCGAAATCCAAAGAATGCGCGGAAATGGCCGACGACTATGTACGCGAAAACCCCTGGACCGCCGTCGGCGTCGCGGCTGGTGTTGGATTAGTGCTCGGCTTATTGATGCGCGGCAAATAATCATCCGGCGATGGCGGATCGAGGACCTATCTCGGGCACGAGCGGCTCACCCGGCCTTTTGCACTCATTGAGAGGATTGCTGGCGATTTTAAGCTCGGCGTTCCACACACGTCTGGAGCTGTTCGTCGCCGAGCTCGAGGAGGAAAGGGAGCGGCTCAAGCAGACTCTGGTGCTGATATTGCTGCTCTTTTTTGGTCTCAGCTTTGGTTTGATCCTGCTCACAATCTTCATCGTCGCAATATTTTGGGAGCGCGGTTGGATCGCGGCCATTGGCTGCTTAGCGGCAGTTTATCTTGGCATCGGCATCACTGCCTGCATTAAGCTTCGCAGCGCGTTGCTTCAACATCCCGGGCTTTTCCCTGCTACCTTAGCCGAGCTCGGCAAAGATCGCGATCACTTGAGGTCATCAACGCGTGAATAATCATCTTCGAGAAATTGCCCGCCGCAAACAGGCACTTATCGACAGAGCCGCTCGTGAGCGCGTCGACCTGGCCAAGGCGTATGATAGTCTTCCGTCGCCGTTCGATATGAGTGGCACTCTATTGGGCATCGGCCGCGTGCTCAAGACTCACCCGATGATCGCCGCCGGTCTATCGAGCATTTTTGTCAGCGGCTACGCGCGGCGCTTGCTCAAGCCCGCGACTGAGCTCGTCAAGATTTGGCGCATCGTCCTTCCCATCTGGCTCTGGTGGCGGAAACGCCGACGACCTTCCTAGCAATGTATTTGAACCGCTTCAGTCCCGCGCCTATCGACGACCGGTTCGTGTTGGTAAAAGGCGCCCGTACCGTACCCAGCCGACTCGCGTGGCTATTCCGTCCGCGCCCGTTCAGTTTTTCTCGGATCCGCAGCTCCGCTCGTTCCCGGTCCGTTGACGGTAATCGCCTGCACTACGCCAAGCGCGCCTTGTTCCCGTAGTGTGTGGCCACGCTGTTCCAAGGCTTTCCTCTGATCGCCGGCGATCTTTGCCTCGAAATACAACCGATCCGGCACCCACTGATGATGAATACGCTCGGCCTCCACCGCGGCTTTTACCGGCATACGAAAATCGACGATATTTAAAATCGCTTGCAGCGTCGCATTGATAATGCGCGGACCGCCGGCGGCGCCGACAATGAGCTCGGGGCGATTTCCATTCAAAATTATGGTCGGCGACATGCTGCTCAGCGGCCGTTTCTTCGGTTGGAGCGAGTTGGCCTCGTTGCCGATTAGTCCATAAACATTTCCGACGTCGGAATGGATGGCAAAATCATCCATTTCGTTGTTGAGCACGATTCCCGTGCCCGGCACAAGTAACTTAGAGCCGAATCGCGTGTTGACTGACTGCGTACAAGCCACTGCGTTGCCGAAGCGGTCAATGACGCTAAAATGCGTGGTTCCGCCTTTTTCGGCATGGTAGTTGTAATAACCGTAAAACGTCGGTGGACGGGTTTTGTCCGGCATGATGCGAGCGCGAATCCACTCGGCGTAAGATTTTGCGGTGAGCTTACCAACCGGCACATGAACGAAATCCGGATCCCCGAGAAACTGCGCGCGATCGGCGAAGGCGTGTTTCATGGTTTCCGCGAGCAGATGAAGATAGTCCGCCGAGTTGTGTTGAAACCGGTCGAGTTTATAGCCTTCGAGGACGTTGAGCATTTCGAGAATGGCCACGCCGCCTGAACTCGGCGGCGGCATGGTGATGACCGTATGATTGCGGTAGGAACCGACAAGCGGCTCGCGCCATACCGCCCTATAGTCTCTTAGGTCGTTGAACATCATCACGCCGCCTTCTTTCTTGATCGTCTCGACGATCGCTTCGCCAATCCAGCCCTGATAAAAAACTTCCGAGCTTTTCTGAGCGATCGTCTTGAGCGTCTCGGCTAGCTGCGGCTGTCGGATCAGCTCGCCATCCTTAGGCACTTCGCCGTTTGGCATATAAACCCGACCGAGATCGGGGAAACGCTTCATGTTGGATTGCTGCCGCTCGATGGCGACGCGCAGGGCGCCATCAACCGAAAACCCGTCAACGGCGAGCTTGATCGCCGGCGCAGCTAAAACCGCCAGTGGCAATGTGCTGAAGCGTTTGTGTGCTTCAACCAAACCGGCCACCTCGCCCGGCACCGCGACGGCCAGCCCTCCCGTGAGGCTCAATGACGGCACCGGTGTGCCATCTTTCATGTACAGCTCTCGGCGGGAAGCTTGCGGCGCAGTCTCACGAAAATCGAGCGCGAATGCCTTTTTATCTTTGGCACGGTAAATCACCATAAACCCACCGCCACCTAAGCCCGACGAGGCTTGATCCACCACGGAAAGTGCAAAAGCCGTGGCGATCGCTGCATCGATGGCATTGCCGCCGCGCCTGAGGATTTCCATTCCTGCCTCGCCTGCCTGCTCGCTATCGGCGATGACGAGACCGGAACCAGACTGCAACGTGCGCCCGCGTGCTTCGGTTTGGAGAGAAACGAAGAAAAGGACAAAGCAAAAAAGAATTCGAATCTTAGTGAACGGACGCATAAAGTTGGATCTTGGTTTAATGCTTTGTCGGCGATTTTTCAAATAGGAAAAAAGTTCTATTGACCCGGCAAAGTAATCGATAGTTTCGAAGCGCCGATTTTCACTTGCGCTTGGCGACTCCATATTTCATAGTGGTTCAAGATCTGTTCTTCTGAATCAAAGCATGCAAACCATTCTGGGGCCATTCCATCCCAACCTGGAAAACGCGCTCGTCGATGAGATCCTGAAATATAAGGCGGCTGACTTGCTAAGCCCGCTGTTGATTCTTACGCCGTCCGACTTGTTGCGCCGGCGCCTAAAAATTCTTTTGAGCCGGGAGCGACGCCTCTCGCTGCTTAACGTTCAACTGCTGACCTTCTACCAGCTATCCCTAAGACTCCAAGCAGAAAGCAACCGCACGCCACTGGAGCTTCGCAGCGACCTTTTTCTCGAAGAAGTGTTGCGGCAAATCATCCGAACGCGCCAACCCGGCGCGGAGCCCTTTGCCGGCATCGAAGAGCGCGCCGGCGGCTGCGCCGCGCTCTGGCAGACGCTGCGCGATCTGCGCGACGGACTGGTCGATCCAACGGTCGCGCTCGACGCACTGAGCGAGGGCCATTTCGGCCAGCGCGCCAGCGAACGCACATCGCAGCTCCTGGTCTTACTGCGAACCTTTCAACAATTTTGCCGCCGACAGAAGATCGCCGACCAGTCCGATTTGAACCACTATGCCACCGAACAGGTTCCTGCATCGCGGTTTTTGAAACAATTTAGCCAGATTTTTTATTACGGCTTCTACGATCTGACGCAGATCCAGGTAGATTTTTTTCACGCGGTCGCGCGCTACTATCCGACGACGCTCTACTTTCCCTATCTCTCCGCCAAGCCGAGTCATGACGCCTGGCGCTTCGCCGAGCGTTTTTACGAGCGCTATGTCCAGGGACATAACACCGAGTCCGCACAAGAGTTAGAATCTCAAGGCGTCTTGCCCGCATCAGCGAGGCTCTTCGATGACACCAAAGAGCGAAAATACGGTGACTTTCCAAAACCCTGGCAGTGCCAGATCATCAGTACGTTCGGCATTCACGATGAAGTCGCCGCGGCAGCGAAAGAGATCTTGCGACTTGCCGAGGACGGCAAACTGCAATTTCATGAGATTGGCGTTGTGGCTCGAAGCTTGGAATCCTATAGCCAAATCGTCAAAGACATTTTTCACCAGCACCGCATCCCGCTCGCCGGCACGCTCGAAGAACCGTTGGTGCAGTTCCCGTTGACCAAGGCAATCATCCTGTTTCTGAACTTGCCGGCGAAGGACTTCGTACGCAGCCAGGTGATAGATCTGCTCTCTTCACCCTATTTTCAATTTCAGAACACCGTCGACGGCTCCCGGCCACGCCCCGACTTGTGGGATCTCGCGAGCCGCGAGCTAGCCATATGCAAAGGCGTCGCCGAGTGGCGCCGGCTCCGTCGTTACAACCGCCAAGATCTAGAACTTAGGCAAATATCTGACGACGATGAACCGCGTATGATTCGCATTCCCTCGGAGCAATTGGCCTGCCTGGCCGATAATGTTGAATCACTGGCGGCGGATCTGCTCCAGTTGCCGGCCCATGCCTCGTGGCAGGATTACGTCTCGGCCTGGAAGGACTTGCTGAAAAAGTATCTTGGAATTGTGCCAGACGCCGATTTAACCGCGCCGGGCGCGAGGTCGGAGCCCGTCGAAGCGATTCTCGACGTCCTGGATCAACTCGCTGGACTCGACAGCGTGGACAATCGCGTCGCGCTCGGCGATTTTAGCCATACTTTTCAGCATTGGCTCGAACGCTCCAGCGTGACCGATGATCGCCGCAACCGCGACGGCGTCATGGTGCTTAGCGCTACTGCGGCGCGTGGCCTAGCGTTCCGCGCGCTCTTTGGTCTGGGCATGAACGAAGGCGTTTTCCCGCGCACGATCCGCGAAGATGCCTTTCTGCGCGATCGCGACCGCGAAGTTCTGGAACGCGACCTGGGCTACAAGGTAAGCCAAAAACTCGCCGCCTTCGACGAAGAAAAATTGCTCTTCACACTGCTCGTCGGCGCCGCGCGGGAGCGGCTCTATTGCTCGTTTCAAAGAGCGAACGACAGTGGCAGAGGGCTGGCACCATCCTGGTACGTGGACGAGCTCAAGCGCACTCTCAAAGACAACGGCCGCGAATACGAAACGATCAGCATCGCACGAAGCATGACTGAAAAAACCGCTACGCCGCCGTTCGACCGACAGGATTTATTATTGCCGTCCGAACTAGCGATTCGCCTGACGCTCGAAGCACAAGATCCCTCCGCGCTGCTCGATGCCTGCGCGCCACTGCCGGCGCTTTACAGACAAGGCCGCAAGGTCGCCGCTGAAATCGATCAAAGCGGCGATCGCTTGCTGCCCTACGACGGCGCGATCGCCAAGTTCGACAGTTACTGGAAACATTTTTCCGAGCGCGGCCCTTCGCCGACCGCGCTCGAAACCTATGCCCGCTGTCCGTTTCAGTTTTTCGCGCGCCACGTGCTTGGCTTGGAACCGCTCGACCGTCCCGAAGAGATCCTCGGACCGAATCCTGCTGAGTTCGGCAAGCTCGGTCATGGGATCTTAAATTCGTTTTACCGCGCTCTGATCGACGGCGGCTATTTTGCCGGCAAGGCGGCAACGGTGGACGTGGAAACGACCTTACAAGCCATCGCGGCCCGCGCATTCGTAGACTATGAGGAAAATAATCCGGTCGGCTATCCGCTCACTTGGGAGAGCCTCAAAGACAGTCTCGTCCAATTGCTGCGCCAAGTCATCGCTCAGGATCTCAGCGAACTGTCGCAGTCCGGGTTTGCCCCGGTGAGTTTGGAAACCGACGTGACCGGGCGGTTGCCGGCCGACTGGCCGGAACCGCTAAACGGTCTCGCGATCCGCGGTCGCATGGACCGCATCGATCGAAACGATGCACGCCTGCGCGTAATCGATTATAAATTTAAATTTGGCGCCAACCCGGCAACCCAAGATACGAATCTTATCCGCTCCGCTCTGCGCGGCGAGAGGTTGCAGCCACCTTTCTATATTCTCCTCGCTCAGCGCTGGGCCGAGCAGCAAACAAAAGCAACCTCCCAGCCCACCATCGAGGCGAATTTTTATTATATCGCGCCGCGCTGGGCCGAAGGCCCGCTGGTCTCGACATCATACGGCAGCGATGGTCTCGCCGACAAAATCGGTACAGCAACTAAGCAAACCATCGCTTATCTGGCCGATGGCGTGCGCAAAGGCCATTTCTTTATCAATCGCGGCGAGTACTGCGGCCGCTGCGACATGGCGCCGATCTGCCGCAAGAATCATCCACCGAGCCTGTGGCGTGCCGAGAACGATCCGATGACCCAAACGCATCGCGCTTTGCGCGAAAAAGATCCTAAAAAATTATGAACGAGACGCAATCGAATATTGAACTGCCCGACGCGCGCGACCGCCAAGTCGCCGTCGTCACCTTCGATCGCAATCTCGTGGTCACATCGGGCGCGGGCACGGGCAAGACGACATTGCTGGTCGACCGGCTGGTTCATTTGCTGCTACGCAACCCCGATCCGTTAAAAATTACCGAGATCGTTGCACTTACCTTTACCAACAAAGCCGCCGATGAAATGAAGCTCAGGCTGCGCCAACGATTGCAAGCTTTCCTGAACATCGAGCTTGACCGCCAACCCAAAACCGACGCCGAGGGACAAACCCAGAAAAACATCAAGACACTCATCGATCTCTATCAGCTGTCCAAGGATGAGTTGGACAGCCGCGTTCACGACGCGCTAAGAAACATGGAGCGGAGCGACATCGGCACGATTCACAGCTTTGCCGCCACTTTGCTCCGTCTCTACCCGCTCGAAGCCGGCGTCGACCCGCAGTTTCACGAGGACGACGGTTCGGCCTTCGACCGCCTTTTCGACGAGCACTGGGATCTCTGGTTGGATCAGGAGCTTTCTTTGCGCAGTACCCACGCTGAAGACTGGCGCAAAATCCTCGCCCGCTGCCAGCTCGATCAAATCAAGGCGTTGGCCAAGTCGATTACCGCGGAAAACGTCGATCTTCGGCCGAACGCAAATGGGGCGCACGCCATTCCGCCCGCTCTCCACGATTGGTTAGTTAAACTTGAAGACAAAGGCGCATCGCTGATCGAACGCCATCCCGAGGATCGGCTCAACAAAAAATTAGTGCACGCCGCGCTCGCGGTTCTCCGCGAATTTATAGAAGCCGGACAGCGGTCCGACGCATTGAAAGAAGAATCCGCTCTGCTGCCCGAGAAAACAATCAATCGAAATCTCAAGGGCTGGCCGCCTGCAGATATCGCCGACGCTCAAGAGCTCGTGCGCGCCGCCAAGGGGCTCATCCGTGTCGACGGCGAATTGGCCGGTATGCTGTGGCGCTTGCTGGTTCCCCTCGCCGAGGATTTCCGTGAACGATTTGTCCGCGAAGGACATCTTTCTTTCGACGGCTTGCTGGTGCGCGCGCGCAACCTCGTGCGCGACCAGCAGCGCGTGCGGGCAGAGCTTAAACGGCGCTATCGTGCGATCCTCATCGACGAATTTCAGGACACCGATCCTATTCAATATGAGATTCTCCTCTACTTGGCCGAGCACTCCGACCAAGCCGCGATGGATTGGCGCCGGCTCAAAGTGGTTTCCGGAAAAATATTCGTGGTCGGCGACCCGAAACAGTCGATCTATGCCTTCCGCCGCGCCGACATCGAGGCCTATCTCGAAGTCGTCGGGAAAATCATCAAAGCGCAGAACGGTGTCGAATGCCGGCTTACGACAAATTTTCGCAGCAACGCGGCGATACTCGATGGGGTCAACGGCGCGTTCGAAACCCTCATCCAAGCTCAAGACGGCGTGCAGCCAGCCTACATCGCCATCCATCCCGCGCCCGGAAGAATCACTGCGCCGAGCCAGATTCCGAAACTCTTAGTGCGAAAGATCCTTGCCGAGGACGAAGCGATCGATGCCGAAACCGCGCGGCGTCTCGAAGGCGAGAGCTTGGCGCGCTGGTTAAAAGAACAGGTCTTAGGCAAAACCGCGATCCTGAACGGGCGCGGCGAACAGGTCTATGCACAGGCTAAAGACGTCGCGATTCTGCTGCGCAAGCTCACGGACATCCACGATTACCTTGAACCCTTGCGCCGCCAAGAAATTCGTTACGTCGTCGAAGGGGAGCGCCACTTTTACGCAGCGAAAGAAGTCATCGACGCCGTCAATCTGCTGCGCGCAGTAGAAAATCCTCACGATCGACTGGCGTTCGTCGGCGTACTGCGCTCGCCTTTGGGCGGGCTCACCGACCAGCAAATTTATGAGCTGCACCGGCAAAACCTACTCGATTACCGCAGCGCCGCGAAACTCGCTGGCAAGGATTTTCCACCGACGCTAGTGCAGCTTTATGACACGCTGGCGCGCCTGCATGATGAAACCCGCAGAATGCCGATCGGCGCCGCGGTAACACACGTATTTGCGACGTTGCCGGTGGAACTGCTGGCGGCATGCTATTTTAACGGCGAACAGGCGGTGGCAAATTTGCACAAGTTGGCGCAGCAAGCCGAACTGCTTGGCCGTGAAGGATTGACCACGTTCAAGGAGGCGATTCGTCAACTGGAACAACGGGTGCTCGACGTCAAAGACGAAGGCGAAAGTGTCCTCGCCGAAGAGAATCTCGATGCCGTGCGCATCATGAGCATTCACAAATCTAAAGGCTTGGAGTTTCCCATCGTGATTTTAGCCGGCTGCCAAACCGGCATCGAGGGCAGACACAGCGCCACAGTCGAAGCGATGTTCGATTGGTCGACGGGATTGACCGGCTTGCATATCGGCGCGATTTCGGATCTCGCCGGACTATACATCACCGAAAAAACCAGACTGAGAAACGCCGAAGAACAAAAGCGTCTGCTCTACGTTGCTATGACTAGAGCGAGAGAGAATCTAATTATCTCCTGCGCGCCGAGCGACCGGCGCTCGAGCGGCAGTTTTCTTTCCATGCTCGACGACACCGTGAACAACGGTATCACTGATGCAGAAGAGCCAAAGAGTGTATCGCTCGGGGCCGGCGTAGTGGAAATCGAAGTCGTCAGCGAAAGACTGACCGCGCCCGGTCGCACGAAAGGCAAATCCAAACGCGCAAAGACAAAATTTGATTGGCAACCGTTCGTCGATGCCTGGGCGCGCCGCACCACGGCATATGAAAGAGCGCAACAAGCTGCGCCGTTTGTCACGCCGACGCTCCTGAAACGGCAAGAGGAAGCTTCGACTGAATCCGGCAGCAAAATGACCGGTCAAATCTATCGGCAAACGCCGGCTCTCGTCGTCGGCGATCTTGCGCACCGTTTTCTGCAGAACTGGCAGTTCGCTAGTGACGTCAAAGAATACAAAGGGCAACTTCACGATTTCATTACGCTCTCACTGCCCAGAGAATTCGCATCATCCCACCGGGAGATCGAAACCGAGCTCGAAGACATTTTCCACGCTTTCTTTCGCTCGAAGGCCTACGCCGAGCTCACCGACTCACGGATCGTTGGCCGCGAAGTGCCGCTCTTGATGCCGTGGAACGGCCAGATCATGGAAGGTGTCATCGATTTGATCTACAAAAAAAACGGCTTGCTTTACTTGGCCGACTATAAGACAGATAGAATCACGAAGGATCAATTGGCCGAAGGCGCCGCGCGCTATAACCGGCAGGCGGAAATCTATTCACGAGCAGTCAAGCAGAGTCTCGGGCGCGAGCTCGCGGCTTTTAAAATAATTTTCTTGCGTCTAGGCGAAGCCGTCGAGCTCGGCGCAGAAAAGAATAAGGAGTTATCGCTGTTCTGATCCATGCCCATGAAGATTATTTTTCTCGATATCGAAACCGTCCCCACCGACCCCTCGTTACAGGAAAACGGTCTCCTTGAAGCGCAAATCCAACTGAACGAAACCGAGCTGCTCAAAAAGCTCAGCCTATCGGCGGCAACCGCGAAGATTCTTTGCCTCTGCTACGCCATCGAGCCGCCCGCTGGCTGCGAAGTGCAAGTTCTCCAAGGCGAAGAGACCGAAATTATCAAAGCCTTTTGGAAACTAGCGGCCGAGTGCAATCTCTTCGTCGGCCACAATATCCTCGATTTCGACCTTCGCTTTATCTATCAACGCTCGATCATCCATCAGATTAAACCATCGCGCGATATTCCATTCACCCGCTTTCGCAACGCGCCGATCTACGACACCATGCAGGAGTGGAGCAAGTGGGGTCGCGAACACGCGAGCCTCGACACACTTTCCAAAGCCCTCGGCATTCCGTCGCCGAAGGAAAGTCTCGACGGGTCGAAGGTCTATCCGTATTACCGAGCGGGCAAACTCGCTGAGATCATCGAATACTGTAAACGCGACGTCGACTCCGCGCGGCAAGTCTATCGCCGGCTGACGTTTACGAACGGACCGGGGCCGGAGTAGGGAGAGCTGCGTTGACAGCCTTATCGGAAAAAACTGGTCTGTGCTTGCAAAAGGAACATCCAACAAAAACAAATCGACAAG
>Ga0066710_100000370_pt1 | contig 26140 bp, 24 predicted proteins | sample GraSoiAngelo_159_FD_79666 | JGI IMG/M metagenome (GOLD analysis project Ga0066710, IMG submission 79666) | Grasslands soil microbial communities from the Angelo Coastal Reserve, California, USA - 14_1009_16_40cm | ecosystem: Environmental > Terrestrial > Soil > Grasslands | place: USA... | reverse complement strand
CGTAACAAGGTAGCCGTAGGAGAACCTGCGGCTGGATCACCTCCTTTCTAAAGTAGTCGTGGCTCCATCCGCTATGGTGTGCGGATCATGCCACGCATTGCATCTCTAAGCTCTCACGGGCCGTGGGGATGCACGCTCGAGTTACTCTCCCTACCCTCCTTCGGCTCCGGCTGAAGCCACGGTAGATTCGGGCAGATTCTGGCAGATCGTGTCGGGTTTATCCTGAGCGTTTTTAGCGAAGGGTCGAAGAGAAAGACAATTTTGTGAGTGCCTCCGGGCCGCTGAGAAATCAGTGGCCCTTTTTTTTCCACGGCCAGTTTGAACCTGTGCAGTCTACCGGCCCGGAACCGCGGTATAGGATTCGCCACTCGTTGCCGCGTTTCGCGTTGACCTTGTCTCTGGGCAAAACTAAAATTGTTGCGTTGCTCTCGTTTCTCTTCTGTCCCGGGAAGAAAGGCCCAGTTCATGCATCGTTCCATGGTTGCAGTTTTGTGCTTCATCACTCTGTTTGCGAGTGCCGCCCCTGGTCAGAGTCCAATCGTTGCGCCGGTTCGAGTCGCCGCGGGGACTGTTCTGAATTTTCACTTGCAAACCCGTCTCAATCCAACGGCCGGAGATACGTTGGACGCCCTGCCCAAAGGAACGGTCCTGCAGGTAAGAATGCTGGATTCCATCGATTCTGGTGTGGATCGCGACGGCGCTGAGTTTCACGGCTCGCTGGCCGCTCCCCTCATTTTGGAGGGGGAGGCAATTGTCCGTTCCGAAGCGGAAGTGCGGGGCTTGCTCGTGCTCCTTAGAAGCCGCAACCATCCGGAGGGTTTCCGCTATGAACTTCTAATCACGGGACTCACCGACCGCGGAAAATCATTCGACCTGACGGCATCTCTCAATCCTTCTTTCATCGATTCCGGCACGCCGCCTGCCCCGGGCTCAAAGTCCGCGACGAAATAAGCGTCGCGGCAACTCGAAGACCATAAAAGCCGCGCGATACGCGATGCCAGAAGTCACCACAAGTCCGAATCAAGTCTGCAAAGTGGTTCGAGCAGAAATAGCCAGATTGGAAGTTAAGGATGAAGAGATTTCCCGTTCTAGTACTCATGCTGCCGGTCACTTGACATTGCAGGCTGTCCCCCGTAAGCCCAATATTAGGATGAGGTTATAGGATTTTCCATGCCACGTGACAGGAGTGGCAAATCCTCTGCAGAACGTTTGTGCTCGGCCTAAATTCTGAGGAGGCTTCAAAAATGAAGAACGTTTGCCGAGTATTCTTACCCACTCTGGCCTGTCTGACTCTCATCGCGCCAGTCTGGGCCTTGCCAGCCACCACGGTCCACGGAGCAGCGGTTCTGGGTCTGTCATACAACCAGAACGCTGCACAGGAACAATCCGTATCTGGCAAGATTGTTTCGGTGGAGAAGAATTCGTTCACTCTCACTGTGGGACAGTCGCGGACCTCCGGTGAGAGATACAACCTACGGCAGGACCCGGCTAATCCCAAGACCATGACCTTCCAGCTCGACAAGAATACGACCATAGAAGGCAGCCTGAAAGTCGATGCCAACGCTGACGTTACGTATCGCCAGGAAAAAGGCGCCAACGTGGCGATCAGCGTCCGCGTTGCTCCCTAAATAGCCGACGCGCTAGTTCAGCTTGCCTAGAGCGAACAGCTTGGCGTGACGGTTCCGGCGGAGGGTGGTCATTCACCACCCTTCCTCGGCGCCGGCCACAATATCGCTCCTGACGTCCGTCGCATTTTTGCATTTTGCCACTAGAAACTGCGCGAACTCCTGCCATAGCCGTTTCACCTTGAACTTCCGGAAAGAAACTAAAGCACATCTCAGAGAACAGGGTTCCCCTCCGAATTTGACCATCGAAACCGGATAGAACTAGAACGAGCTCACCCTCCACAATTCCTCGCGTACAGAGCTTGCGCAAGCCGCTCTGAATCTGAAGAAAGATGTGAGGAACAATTCATGCTGCCCATTCGCATCGTGGCCATTCCAACTGAAGTGGCGGAAACGGTCCGCGCCACCCTTCGTGCGCCTGTTTATGGATTTCCCGCGCACACGGAGGTAGCCACCGACGCTGCTCCGTGCCGTCACTGCCTCCGCACATTCGTCGTGGGCCAGGACCGCAGAATTCTTTTTACCTATGACCGTTTCACCGGCGTTGAATCGCTTCCACAGCCTGGCCCTGTCTATGTTCACGCGGATGCTTGCCCGCGTTATTCGGAGGACGCCGGATTTCCCGAGGAGCTTCGCGGGAGCCCGCGCACGGTCGAGGCTTACGCACGTGGCCGCCGCCTCCTGGCCCAGGGACACGTGGCAGATGGAGAATTCGAGCCGGTCATCGAAAAACTGCTCGCTCATCCCAGCGTCGACTATCTGCAGATCAACAGCACCACGGCTGGCTGTTTCACCTTCCGCATCGAACGCGCCTCGGCTCAATGAAAAAAGCAAGATGCACGGGGAGATTCAGCGAATCTCCCCGTTGCTCAATCTCGGTCCATTGGCGCACTTCGTTTGTTTTCTTTCACTGCAGGTTGGTGGCTGGGCCGTTATAGAGAGTGCTGTCTGAAGCTGGAGTGAATCGATTGCAAACCAATCCCCTTGGGAGTACGCTCTGCGAAGCCTCACCCCTCCCGGTTTTTCTGCCCGTCGTCCTGTGAGGGAGGTCCATCTCCGCGGTTTCTGGATCGCAAAGATCCGGAGGAGGAGGAACCCCATGTCAGCCGATAACAAGGCCATCGTTCGGCGCCTCTATGAAGAAGTCTGGAACAAACGGAAGCTTGAGGTCATTAATGAAATCATCTCCCCCAGCCACGCCCTCCAAGGCCCTAACTTTTCCGGTTCTTCCGTTGGTCCTGAGGCGTACAAGCGCCAAGTTTTGCTTTTCCTCACAGGCTACCCTGATCTGGACTGGACCATCGAGGACATCATTGCCGAGAAGGATAAAGTAGTTGCCTGCTGGAGCATTTCCGGCACCCACAAAGGCGATTACATGGGAGTTCCAGCGACCAACAAGAAAGTATCCGTTGACGGAATGACCATCCACCACATCGCCAACGGAAAAATCATGGATTCCTACAGCAATTGGGACGCTCTGGGCATGCTGCAGCAGCTCGGCGTTGTCCCTGCCATTGGTGAGCCCAAAGGCGCCACTGCTCGCTGATCCCCAATTCCGAAGATCGGGGGACTCGCGGGCTGCGCTTCGCTCACGCCCCATTCCCAAATTGAAACGATTTCCACTCCTCCCTCACTACTGGGCAGGAGGTAATGCACGATGGCAGGACAAGTGTCCTTCCTTCTTGAGCCCGTCTACGACATCCTGATCGAGGATGCGGACGGCCGCCGTCTTTGGTTGGAATGTCTCCAGGATCTGGTGATTGCCCGGCAGCGTCTATCCGTCCTCGCCGCCCAATATCCCGGCACCCGGCTCGTCCTCTGGGATCATAAGACGCGCGCCATCCTGGCGGAAACAGACGGTTACTAAATCCACCGCGCCGCAACTTCTCTGGCCAAACTGCCCGCGTTCTTCTCCACAGCCGATAAGAAACTTGCGCCAGGACCAGCGTAATTACAGCCGACACTGGACTTTCTTGTCGAGGGCGTATTCTTCACCTCTTCTTCAAGCGAGAAGAGCTCCCCGAGTTTTTCTGCTTAGCAGGCAGACCTCGTTTCCTCGATTCAATGTATTGAATCTTTCGATTACGCCTCGAATGAATTCTGAAGCGATGGCTTTCCACCAAATGTAAAATGAAAACAGCAGTCGAAGGGAGAAGAGTATGCCCAAGACGAGGAAGAGTCCCTGGCCAACAGTGGGAATGCCACGAGCAGGCCGGATCAGTCCGACAACTGAGGAGATCGCACTGCGGGCCTACCATATCTATTTGGAACGCGGTGGCGCGCCCGGAAATGCGCTTGAGGATTGGACCCGCGCCGAGCGCGAGCTGCGGGAAAAATCCAGCAAGCCTCGCCGCAAACCGGCGCCGAAATCGATCGCCGCTTGAGATCACGGGACTCCAAGCCCGCGTCGCCACTTTTCCGCCGTGCGGCTCGCCCACAAGCTCTGCGGGCGCCACCTTTTTTTGCCATGTCCACGGTGCATCAGGCAATTCGCCGTGCACTCGAAAGGCGAATTGCACTTCCGCACTCTTTGGGAGAAACACCCGGCGTGGGGGGGGAGGGCCGGCTTGATTCCAGCCGGACAGGCTTAAGCCTGCGGGCTTCCCGGTGAAGGTCACGTTCTGCCCGGAAAACCCGGAAGCGGGATCTCTCATCTTCTTGAATCTATGCCAAAATTCACCTCGCGCACGTCCCAACCGGGCTACCATTCACCCCTTGAGGTATTCCCATGAAGGTCCACCGTTTGGCTCCCCCGCTTCCATTGATTGCTTCTTGTGTTCTTGCCGTTTCAAGTCCGAGCCCGACGAAACCTCCGCCCGACGCGCGTCAGCCACAAGCTTTGAATGGATCTCCTTCCCATTCCATGATCGTGTATGTCAGTGATTTCGAGCTGGATGTCCTGCATGTTAGGGAGCCGAGACGCGCGCCCTCCCGCAATTCTTCGAGTGCAACTTCAGGCAAGGCATCAAGCGCCCCTTCAACCACGGCGAAAAACGCTCCTTCAGGTTCTTCGTCGAAGAAACCTGCGCCTGTCCCTACGGCCGATTTCCAGTCCGACGAGACCCCTACCGAACAGGCCGACAGACTTGTAAGCATCATGGCTGAAAATTTGGTGACCGCGCTGGAGAAGGCCGGTTACAAGGTAAGTCGCTTGCGGACAGGACAAGCGCTCCCGGCTGCGGGCCTACGCATCCGTGGCGTTTTCGCTGAACCGGATGAGAAAAATCGCGTGCGGCGCCTTCTGGTCGGAAGCGACCCCACCACGCCCAAGATGCTGCTGTACGTCGGAGTGAACAACCTCTCGCGGCCACAGCAGCCGCTCTATGAGCTTGCCAATCCTCCGAGCGACGACGGCAAGCACGGGCCAGTGATTACCGTGACTTCGTATTCCCCTGCGGCTCGCTTCGAGATGGATAGGAACGCCGCGGATGAAGACTTCAAGAAGATCGCTTCGGAAATCGTCGCGGATCTAAACGCCCTCTTGATCGCCAATCCGATGATGGCGACTCACTAGAGGACAGCCGCGATCGCGCCTCGCGCTTCTTCATGCGCTAATTGTTCCGGACAAAACGCGCCTGTCCCTATGTTCAGGTGTAACCGCAAAGGCAATTTAGTTTGTTGTTTCACTTTGTCCTTCCGAACGATTCTAGAATTAAGGAATGACCCAGCATTCCAAGGGCGCGGCCGTCTTTCTCACCCTGTTCGGACTCCCTTTTCTAGGGGGAGGGCTCTTTGTCCTTTTTGCGCAGCTTACTAAGAGCCCAAACGCCCCCATTGCGAAGACGATTACAAGCGTGATGGCTTCTTTGGTTTTTGTCCTTGTGGGCGGAGGACTCATCTACGCAGCGATCAGCGGCTATGGCCAGCTGAAGAAGCAGGCAGCGATCGAGGAGTCGAACCCGCTTTCGCCCTGGCTGTGGCGCACGGATTGGGCTTCGCGCCGCGCGGGAAGCCAGAACAAAAATAGCGAAATAGCCTCTTGGATCATGGCCATTTTCTGCAACCTGATTACGTTGCCGTTTCTCTTCGGAATGGTTCCGGATTTTTTGCGCCGTGGTGACCCACGAGTGATGCTGCTCCTCGGGTTCAACTTGGTTGGCACAATTCTGTTCATTAATGCCGTGCGCGCCACCATTCGCCATCGTCGCTTTGGCAACACATACTTCGAGTTCGACACACTGCCTTTTTCTCCAGGCGAACGCGTGGGTGGAAAGATTCATCTGACTCTTGACGCGCGCGCGGAGCACGGCGTGAATTTGCGACTCTCCTGTGTGCGTAAAGTCGTTTCCGGTTCGGGCGACAGCCGCAGCACAAATCAAATCGTTCTCTGGCAGGCGGACCAGAATGTTCCGGCGGGAGCTGTGGGTCCCGGGCCACTTGGCCGCGCCATTCCGGTGGATTTCTTGATTCCCACGGAGAGTTCGAACACGGATTGTGACAATTCGAACGATCAAATTCTTTGGCGGCTCCACGCGCAGGCGGATGTGCCGGGAGTGGATTATTCGGATAATTTCGAAATTCCGGTTTTTCGGAGTGCAGGTTCGTCGGCGACAGCGAATGATTTCGGAACACGGATTAACGTAGGAGCTGACAACTTCGGTTTTGCTACACCGCAGCCCGCCAATGCGGATTCCGGCGCGGTCCCTCAGCCGGCGCAGGCGAAAGTGGTCGTTTCGATGGGTTCCGGCGGCACTGAATTTTATTTTCCGGTTTTTCGGAATCCCGGCCGCGCTTTGATTCTCCTTCTGGTCACGGTTGTGTGGAGCGCAGTGGTTTACATCCTATATCACTCGCATGCGCCGATTTTCTTTTTCATTGTTTTCGGATTATCGGATTTGCTTTTAATCGCTGGGACCCTTCACGTTACATTGGGAAGCGCGCGCATCAGCGTCCGCAGCGGCGAAATTCTATCGTGCACGGGAATTTTCGGCCTTGGCCGGACACGCCGAATCCAAGTTTCCGACGTCGCTTCGATTGTGCCCGTTGCCAGCATGCAGCAGGGCACCAGCTCCGGAAACCAGCTCCATGCGATTCGAATGCGGTTGAAGGACGGAGGCAAGTTCACGCTGGCGGACGAAATCGACAGCCGCCAGGAAGCGCGCTGGGTGGTATCGCAGATCGAAACGCTGGCCGGTCTGAAATTAGATACGCATGTAGAAGTCGATTTGCCTCTTGGTGTATCTGCGCAACCTCTCAGACAAACGCCAGGCCAAGTATTCACTCCGTCGCGGTCACGCACGGCAGCTAGGGCATCTGTGGGCGTGTTTCTTGTCATGGTGACCGGGATGATTGGCTTCATGGCGTGGCGGGTGTCTTCGTTCTCTGTCCACAGGAACAACTCGCGTACAGCAGCGGCTGGGCCTGCCGAGCCGACTGCGCGGCGCGTTTTTTCTGCGCCTTTGACGGATGCGGACGTGGAACGAGTGCGCGCGCTTCCCGCGCAGGCGCAGGCTGAGGAATTGCTCGAACGCGCCATTGGTCACGACACGCGAGCACTGGAACTTTTCGATCAGCAAGTTGGAGGCTGGATCGGCCACATTCGAATGAGCGACCGCATGAAGCAGTTGGAACAGCGCTCGCGATTTTCCAAGGATCTTCGCGTGCGGTACGCCAATGTGGACATCAATCTTGCGCTTGAAGGGCGGCAGAAGAACGAGCAGGCCGCCGATCTGTTGATCGAGCGGGCCCGCACCGACCCGCGTTACCGCGCCGCCGCGGTCTATTATCTTGGCATGCTCGCGGGGCGCGGTGTGGACTACGAGCACATCCACGGCGTGCTCTTGAATTATGCCCAACATGATCAGAACGCTGCCGTGCGGCAGTGGGCCGTCGAGGGGATGCGCTTTCTGCGCGACGACGAAGTTCTCGATGAGCTTTTCACTTCGTTCACGGAAGATCCCGCAACCAGCGTGCGGGACCGCGCGGGCTGTAATATTTCCGATTGCGGAATTTTCACGCGTAAGCAGCGCATGAGGATGGTGCCGAAGCTCATCGATCTGGCTATGAATCCCCGCACAACGGCGCAAATGCGAAGCTGGACATTCCTTGCGCTGCAGGAAATTACGGATGAAAATCTGCCCGCGCACGCACTTGCCTGGAGCCGCTGGTATCAGGAACACCGCGCCGAAAAAATGGCCGAATTCGAACGCCTCGATTGGTGGCAGGTCCGCGGCGACGAATAGTTCTGAAACCTGGAAGGCCCCTCGATCGAACGAAAACTCCAAGGACACGACCATTTACAGCGGAACCCGGCGGTGTAGACTACCCCCTCGCCGGAGGGAGGCTTTATCGATGCCGACCATTCAAGAAAAACAACAGCACATTCGAATTGGCGTGGATCTTGGCGGCACCAAGATTGAATTCGTGGCGCTCGAACGAGACGGCCGGGAACTGCACCGTCACCGCATCGCCACGCCGCGCTTTGACTATGAAGGTACGGTGCGCGCGGTGGCGGAAGCTGCCCAGGGAATCGAGAAGAGATTCGGGCGGAACGCCAGCGTGGGCATGGGAATCCCGGGAACCATTTCGGCAAAGACCGGCTTAGTGAAAAACGCCAACTCAACGTGGCTGAACGGGAAACCGTTCGACAAGGACCTGAGCCGTGCGCTGGGGCGCGAAGTGCGATGCGCAAATGACGCCAACTGCCTGGCGGTTTCGGAAGCAACGGACGGCGCGGGTGCGGGGAAGCACGTCGTTTTCGCGGTCATATTGGGCACGGGTTGCGGCGGCGGGATTGCGGTTGATGGCCGCGTACACGGCGGTTCGAATGGAGTGGCCGGCGAATGGGGACACAACACATTGCCCTGGATGGGGCCCGAGGAGTTTCCTGGCCCGGCGTGTTATTGCGGGAGGAACGGGTGCACCGAAACGTGGATTTCCGGAACGGGCCTGGAAGCCGACTATAAACGCGCGACGGGCGTTTCTCTCAAAGGCCCTGAGATTATCGCCCGAAGTGGAGCAGGCGAAACCGCCGCGCTTGCTGCGCTCGATCGATTCGAAGACCGGCTCACGCGCGGTCTGGCGCAAGTCATCAATCTTCTCGATCCGGATGTAATTGTGATGGGCGGGGGCGCCTCGCAAATTCCACGGCTCTACCAAAATGTTCCCGCCCGTCTGAAGGAGTTCGTTTTCGGCAAGGAAGCGCACACGCCAATTCTTCCGGCGAAGCATGGAGATGCCAGCGGAGTACGCGGCGCGGCCTGGCTGTGGCCGTTGTAGGTGAATCGAGCGGCGCCGCCGAGCATTCAAACTTTCCCGTACATAACGACCTAACTTTTGCCAGACTTGGACCATCTTGCTGGCGGGGACACGGCAGCGGTTCTTGCCAAGAGGACCAGAGCTATGGCTGAGGCTCGAGCAGCAAGCGGGCAAGCCGTCGTTCGAAACATTTCGGACACGGCGCGATGGGCGGCAGTGTTTCGTGCGCGGGAGACCGAGCGCGCTGATGCGATTTTCCGCGATCCCTATGCAGAACGTCTTGCCGGGAAGACGGGCGTGGAGATTGCCAACACGCTGCCGGGGGGAAACCGTCACGCCTGGGCGTGGGTGGCCCGAACTTATCTTTTCGATCAGTTCATCGCACAGGAGATCGAACAAGGCGCGGACATGGTGGTGAATCTCGCCGCGGGCCTCGACGCGCGGCCGTATCGCATGGCGCTGCCCGCTTCGTTGCAGTGGATCGAAGCCGACCTGCCGGAAATCCTTACTTACAAAGAGGGAATTCTTGCGAACGAGAAGCCGACTTGCGCGCTGGAGCGTGTTCGCACGGATTTGTCCGACGGCATCGCCCGGCGCACGCTATTCGCGGAGCTCGACCGCCGCGCCAACAGAATCTTGATTCTCACCGAGGGTCTGCTCATCTATCTTAGCGCCGAAGAAGTCGCTGCTCTTGCCGAGGACCTCGCTGGGAGTTCACATTTTCAGTGCTGGATTATGGACCTCGCCTCGCCGGGGCTCTTGCGGATGATGCAGCGCACAACTGGAAGACAACTCAGCGAAGTCGGCGCGCCATTCAAATTCGGTCCGGCGGAGGGGCCGGCTTTTTTCTTGCCGCATGGCTGGGAACCGATAGAAGTGAAGGGGTTGCTGAAAACCGCGACGCGATTCAAGCGACCCCCGTTCTTCCTGCGATTACTGGGTCGATTGCCGGAGCAAAAAAGGCCGGCAGGAAACCGTCCTTGGTCGGGCGTTTGCCTCTTTAAGAAACGCTGACGGCAGGGACGCAGAAGGAACAGCAGGCAACCGCCTGTGGCGTTGAGAAAAACGGAAGGCCCGCCGATCCGTTCGAACACGGCGGGCCCTTCAACGGAACTGCAGTGGAAGGTTTCAACTCTGGCCGGCGGCTTTGGCCATACTGGCAGTCCATTCGGCCTGGCGGCGCGTCATTTCGGCAGGAGAGACATCTTCCATGTGCGTGGCTACGCCCCAGGAGTGGCCGAACGGGTCATTGAATTTTCCGTAGCGATCCCCCCAGAACATGTTTGCAAGCGGCATAGTTACTTTGCAGTTCGCCGCGACGGCGCGATTGAACACGGAGTCCACATCTTCAGTGTAGAGGAAGAGATAGACAGGGTTGAGTGAGGCGCCACTCGGGGCGCATGAAATTCCAGGAATTTCGTCGTTGATGAAAACTACAGAGTCGCCGATGCGGATTTCAGCGTGCATGATGAGGCCTTGAGGGCCGGGCATACGCATGATTTCCGTCGCGCCAAAGACGGACTTGTAGAACTCAATGGCGCGAGCGGCATCTTTGCAGCTGAGCGACGGCGAAATCGAATGATATCCCTCAGGGATAGCGCGGACAGGACTCGGCATGATTGCCTCCTAATTTGTCTTCGACGTGCGCGCACTGGAAACGGGGGGAGAGAAGCCGGCAGTGCAATGCCCGTAAGGGTGTAAATACTCCCGCAGAAAGTTCAAGTCAACAGTCAGTTGTTAACAATCCGTGAAACTGGAAGCGGATGCCAGTTCCAGAAGCGGCCGCGCCAACGGCTGTGGCCGCTTCTGGTCACTCAGCTTCATGCATTCTGGTTCGTTGAGAAGAACTGGGAAGAGCTGATGGACTACGATTGCTGCGCGGCGCGCTTCATCTCTTTGACTTTTGGCTTGAGCGAACTCACGAACTCATCCACCTGTTTTGAAGCATCTTCTTTGGCGATGCCGTAACGAACCTGCAACCGGCCGATGAGCTGATCGCGCCTGCCTGCGATCATTTCCAAATCATCATCCGTCAGGTTTCCCCATTTTTCGCGAAGTTGGCCCTTCATTTCTTTCCACTTGCCTTCGATCTGGTCCCAATTCATGCGCCCCTCCCGAGTTGTTTTGTTGTAACGATTTTTGTGCCACACGCGAATTGATACGACTTACTCTCATCGCGTGAGTGAAGCCGTGCGGGGCCCCATCCGCTGGGAGCCCCGCTGATATTCCTTTTTCAAATCACGCTGATTGAGGAGCAACAACGCAGCCAAAAGGGAAAGAGTCTTGGAAGTTACCGTAGATCAGAGATTTAGAAGGGCCGTTCTCGAATTTGAGACTCGGAATGGTAGTACTAAACCCAGCAATTTCCACGCGGCATGTGTTTTTTCTTTACGGTTTACGGGGTGTTGCTGCGAGTTCATTGCATCATGCACATCCCATCGAAGGCGTATTCGGAATAACAGCATTCGAATTAGGTACGAACGATGATGTCGGTCCGCTCTCGGAGGCCAGCACGTTGACGCGATGTTTTTCGAAAGAGAAAATGTCCTGCGAACCAGGCGGAAGGAGGGCGGGCATGAGGTACGACTTCCTTGTGGAAACATATGAGACCGAGCGGATGAAGGTGGTGAGCGTGTGGAGTGAATTCCGCGACGAGGATTTTCCCGTGCGTCCACGAAGTGGGGATCCGCGAGGGCGAAGCGTGCACGAACAGATGGTGCACCAGTGCGTGAGCGAGAATCTGTGGTTTATCAACATGCTGGGGATTGACGTCAACGCGCCGCCGTTGCCTCCGGTGGAGACTCGGCTGGAATTCATGAAGCACTATGCGGAGGACAGCGGGAAGCGGCTGGCGGCGCTGCGGGCGAAAGATGATGTTTGGTGGGAGTCCGAAACGAAATTCTTTGACGTGCAGCGATCGCGCGCATGGGTGATGGTTCGGAGAATCGCCCACACGGCGCACCATCGAGGCCAACAGATGGCGATGCTGAGGATGCTGGGGAGGGATTTGCACAGCAACTACGGCCCTACGGCGGATACAGGAGGGCTCCTGCAGAATCATGCACCTACAATCTACGGCTATTCGAGCCTGAGCGAATTATTCGACGGAGAAGCGGCTGGCGGCGCGAAGACGCCGCTTCCGGGCGTCCCCGGCATAGCCACGACCGAGCGCCCGGACAGAAAATAGATCGAATAATGATGCGCCCGGATTTATTCCGGCCTGGTGATTACGCCGCAGGCGAATGGCCGCCGCCAAAGTGAGGACCGGCGGATTTGAAGTCGGGAGGCTCACACTTCGCAACCTGGTGAATGGGGAGAGAGTGCTCGCCCGGCCGGAGATTTTTGATATCAAGAGTGATTTTGACGCCCTTGGCCGCGGGCGTCAGAGTCGCGGTGCCGATACTCTGGCCTTCCAAATTCTTGAGCTCACGGTAACGGGCTTTGCAGCGGCCCGGGCGTGGCTATCCAGCGCAAAAGCCAGGCCAGATGCCGACAAAAACAGCGCGGCACGAACGAAAGATCTCATCATGGTTCTACTCATGGCGGGCTAAAATCTGGAATTCGGACGCTCTCAGAAAAACGCCCTATGTCAATCTGGCGCAAGCCCTTGGGGATGTAACAACTTGTCCTCAAATAGATAGCCTCGATGGCGGGGAGGATTGCACTTCCGTGGATGCGCTCAGAATGACAATCGCCTGCGGACCGCTGCCCTGGCGGGAAGTGACGGCAAATTGAACTGAGCATCCGCCTAAGGCATCATAGAGAGCGAAATGAAATTCGTTTCTTCTGAGAGGCTACCCCTATGTGCCTACGAAACATTCTTGTTCTAGGTTTCACGTTTTTTCTGCCTTCTCTGGCGCAGGCACAAGTCACGCACGGCCAGAAGCCGAAGCTGCCGGCGCCGTTCGTGACGAAATCAGCAGGCAATGGACCGGACCGGGCCAAGCCTCCGGCGGGGTTTCTGCCCGCGGTGCCGCCGGGATTTCGGGTGAATCTATTTGCGACGGATTTCAAGCGCCCACGATGGCTGACGGTGGCGCCGAATGGAGATATCTTTCTGGCCGATATGGGGGCAGGGGAAATCGTTGTGATGCGCGACCCACAGCATACAGGCGGAGCCCAAGTGCGCGAAGTTTTTGTGAGCGGTATGAAGCGGCCCTTTGGCATCGCGTTCCACGAAAACTACGTTTACGTCGGGAACACAAACGAGGTGGTGCGCTTTCCATACGATCCCCAGACCTCCAAGCGGCTTGGTGAAACAGAGCACCTGCTGGATTTACCAACGGGCGGACACGATACGCGATCGCTGGCGTTTTCGGCGGACGGGAAACACCTCTTCATTGCTGTTGGCTCCGGTTCGAATATTGACACGGGAGAGAATCCCCGCCGCGCGGCCGTGACCATCTGCGATCCCGACGGCAAGAATGCGCGGCTGTATGCGACGGGGCTTAGGAATCCGGTAGGGCTGGCGCTGGAACCGGTGACCGGAGAGGTATGGACGACCGTCAATGAACGTGACGAGCTGGGGGACGACCTTCCTCCTGATTATTTCACGTCGCTGAAGGATGAAGGATTCTACGGCTGGCCGTACAGCTATATCGGGGACAACGTCGATCCGCGCGTCAAGCCGCAGAAACCTGACCTCGTCGCGCGCGCGATCGTTCCGGACGTATTGCTTGGTGCGCACGTGGCGCCGCTGCAGTTCGCGTTTTACACGGGAAAACAATTTCCGGAGAGTTACCGCGGCGGTGCTTTCGTAGCCGAACACGGCTCGTGGAACAGGGCGACGCGCGCGGGATACCAGATCGCGTTTGTGGCATTTAAGGATGGCAAACCTTCGGCCGATCCTGTGCCGTTCATGACGGGGCTCGTGCCAAATCCCATCGGAGCGGATGTGTTCGGACGGCCAGTGGGCGTGGTAGTTGCGCCGGACGGTTCACTGCTGGTGTCGGATGATGGGGCAGGCGTGATTTACCGGATTTCCGTCACGAAATAATCTGGTCGAGCGGCAAGAGCTTCGGTATTTGCGTGGCAAATTGCGCCAGAAAAATAGGGCACGCCAAAAATCTGTTTTTTACGGCGCTACTTCAGACTCAGCTTGAGCTGAATGGGGCTGCAACTGGAGCGGCTGCCCTGAGAAAGACATAGCGCTCATAGAGACCGTGATCGTCGAAGTGCCGGACGGCGTGATGACGGGCGGCGGAATGACGGTGGTGCTGGTGGCGCCGCAGCCCGCCAAGTAAGTCGCTGAACAAAGAAAAATTGCGGTGAGAGCACCGCTCCACGCCAAACGCCTCGCGCGGAGTGCGCTATCGAACGTCCAACGATTCTTCATAACTTTCTGCAAAACCAGAGTAAGCGCCAGAAGCAGGAACACGCGGATTCCAGCGGGAGGAACGAAGCGCTTCGGAATCGAGGGCGGCAGCATGGCATCACCACTGGTTACCGTGAACGGTGCCGGGGCGTCATTCGCAATCGACACACTTCGAGGGACGTGGCGCGTCGCGCCGAGTGACGCGTCGCTGCACGTGAGTGAGAGAGTGCCGCTGCAACCTGGCCCAGGGCGTCAATTGCAATTGATATTGGGCGGCTTGTCCAGCGGTGACGGAAGCGGTGGTGGAACCACCTTGAGCGGCGCCCGCAGCAACATCAAGAGAACGGCGAACAAGCAGCGGCCCTTGAAATCGAAGGTCATCCCATTCACCGGAGCCCGGCTGGGGAAAGGCGAGCCAGGCACGGGTATAAGGATTCCTGTGACGTCCTTTCGAGTGTAAACCAGGATACCAGGCCCCGGCCCGTTAGGATCAGCCGCAAACACAAACGGTTGTTGGAGCTGCGCGCGTTCCGGTCAGCCGGGTGTCCAGTTGGGACGATTGGTGAAGAGACCTTCCGTAAATCCGACTTGGTAGCAAACCAAGAGTCCGAAGCCTAGGCTGAGCAGACCAGACGCCGTCACGAGTCCGCGATTCAGCCACGTGAATTTGTGACTGGCGAAAGAAAACGGCAGGGCGAGCGCGGCGGTGATCAGCATCATTCCAGCGATCGTGCCGGTGCCAAAAATCAGCAAGTAAAGCACCGCCCATTTCGGATTGTGAATCGTGCTCAACACCAGCAGCGCCACGGCTCCAGAACCTGCCAAGCCATGCACAATGCCGACGAGCAAAGGGCGCAAAACATGAAAGAGTCCCAGCCGTTCGAACGGTCCGCCCAGAGCCTTCGCTCCACTCTGAGTGAACCAGCGCGGCGGCATGAGCCTTTCGCCATGATGATCCCCGGTCGGTGCATGCGAATGCCAATGAAAGTGTACTCGGGTGCCGTGTTCCTGGACGTGCGCATGTTCTCCGGCCACTCGCGGATGTGCAGGGGAGAATTTCTCGCCGATCCATTTCATCGCGCCGGTGAGGTTGAGCACGCCGAGCAGAATCAGCATCAGACCCACGGAAAATTCCATCGTCAGGCCGACACGCACTGGAATTGCCAGGCCAAATAGAATAATGGCCGCCCCGACGGCGACGATGGTCAGCGTGTGGCCGCAGCCCCAGAGGATGCCGATGAGGCCCACTTTGGCAATCGAACGCTCGCGGCTGACGATCGTGGACACGGCGATCACGTGGTCCGGATCGGCAGCGTGCCGCATTCCCAGGAAAAATCCAATCACCAGAATGGCGAGTCCACTGGTCAAGCAAGCACACCTATTTTCAGAATTGCAAAAACCTGCAGACCGAAGCATATCTGACATAGAAGAAACTTGCCCGGAAAAAATAGGTGCGGTGAGGTTTCATTCTTCGCGAAGGATGCGCATGAGCTCACTGGCGGCATGCGGGAGGCGCGCGCCGCGCCGCGAAACCAGATAGACGTGGCGTGGCATGTTCAATTGCCGCACTTTTACTTCCTTCATCCAACCGTGCTCGATTTCCCAACGAACGCACATGCGCGGCACGATGGCCACGCCCATGCCCATTTGCACGAAGCGCTTGATGCTTTCGATGGTGGGCATTTCAATGGGCATATTGAGTGCGGTGCGGTTTCTCGCAAACAGCTCAATGACGCGTCGGCGAAAGGGTGATTCGACGCTGTGCGCGATGAAGTTCTCTTCTCCAAGCTCGGCCACATCGACTTCACGTTTCTTCGCGAGGAGATGCTTGGGATGCACGACCAGGGTCAACTCATCCTTCAAGATTTCCGTGGCCAGAAGCTGGGCACCGCGTGGCACGAAAGAGATCGCGCCGAGATCCAAGCGGTAGTTCAGGACCTCATGAGGGATGTCCCGCGAAAACATGCGGTGCACGCGCACCTGGACGCCGGGGTGTTTTTCCCGGAATTTGGCCAGGGCGGGGAGGAGTGCGTGGATGGAGCTCTCGTTCACTCCCAGGGAGAGTTCGCCGCGCTTCAAGCCCTCCAATTCAGAAAGCCCTTTTTTCACTTCATCGCGGAGGTTGATCAGACGTTCAGCGTAGTCCTTCAGAAGCGTGCCCGCATCGGTGAGGCGGACAGGCCGGGCGCCCCGGACGAAAAGAGGCTGTCCAAGAGAATCCTCCAGCTTGCGGATGGCCAGGCTGATGGCCGGCTGGGTACGGTAAAGGCGCTCGGCGGCGCGGGAGAAGCTGCCCTCTTTCGCCACCATCAGAAATACCTGCAATTCGCCGAGGTCCAAGGAGCCTCCCCTTTGCCAGTATAAGGCGAAATTATCAAACGTAGAACAAAGATAAATTGGACCAGAGGGTGCCCGCCGTGCGTTACTAGAGCATGGGGGACTCTATGGACGTCGTACGCATCTTTGACACCACGCTCCGTGACGGCGAACAGTCGCCGGGCTTCTCGATGAACACCGAGGAGAAGATTCGCCTGGCGCGGCAGCTGGCCTCCCTGAATGTGGACGTGATTGAAGCGGGTTTCCCGATTGCCTCGCGGGGTGACCTGGAAGCGGTTCAGAAAGTGGCGCAAGAAGTTCGGAACGTGCCGATTGCGGCACTTGCGCGCGCAAGAAAAGAAGATGTAGGTGCCGCTATTGAGGCGCTGAAACCCGCGGCCGCACCACGCTTGCATATCTTCCTCGCGACTTCCGACCTGCATCTGCGCGTGAAGCTGAAGATGACCCGCGAGCAGGCGCTCGAAGCCATCGGCTCGATGATTCGCTTCGGCCGTCAGCATGTGGGCGAAGTGGAGTTCTCCGCCGAGGACGCCGGGCGAACCGACATTGATTTTCTGTGCCAGGTGTGCCGTGTGGCGGTGGATGCGGGCGCGACGGTCCTGAATCTGCCGGACACCGTGGGATACGCGGTGCCGGAAGAATACGGTGCGATGTTCTCCAAGGTACGCGCATATCTCGGTGACCCGCAGGGAATTACGCTCAGCGCGCATTGCCACGACGACTTGGGAATGGCAGTGGCGAACTCGCTGGCGGCCATTCGCGCGGGCGTGCGGCAAATCGAATGCACGATCAACGGGATCGGCGAACGGGCGGGAAACGCTTCCCTGGAAGAAGTAGTGGTTGCGCTGGCGGTGCGCAAGGACAGTTTCGGAGTTATGACGGGCGTTCGGCTGGAGGAGCTTTTCCCTACGAGCCGCATGCTCACCGAGATCACGGGAGCGCAGGTGGCGCCGAACAAAGCGATCGTGGGCGCGAACGCCTTTGCGCACGAAGCGGGAATTCACCAGGACGGAATCATCAAGAACCCACTGACGTACGAGATTATTTCGCCGCAGACGGTCGGGGTGCCGGCGCGCTCACTGGTTCTCGGAAAACACTCCGGGCGCAACGCACTGCGCTTGACGCTGCGGGACTTGGGTTACGAGGCGAGCGATGCCGAACTCGCGGAGGTTTATACCCGGGTGACGGCGCTAGCCGATCAGTCCAAGCAGGTTCGCCCGCGAGACATCGTCGCTATCGCCCACGAAGTGATTCGACGGCGCACCACGGCGATGGCCGCGGAATCGTCGCCGGCAGCCTGACCTCTCTGCTGCCAAAGAGACTGCAGCGCGCGGAACGCGCCATTTCGCATCTTCTGCGATGCGCGCGGGTTGCCAGAATTCTGTTTCTGTTCGGGGACCATCATGAAGAAGACCATTGTCCTGCTACCAGGAGACGGCATCGGTCCGGAAGTTACACGGGCGGCGGCGGCCATCCTGCGGGAATCCGCGCAAGAATTTAATCACCAGTTTGAGTTCGCGGAGCTTCCTATAGGCGGCGCGGCCATTGATGCCGCCGACACGCCACTTCCTACGGAGACGCTGGAGGGCTGCCGTAAAGCTGACGCCGTGTTTCTGGGAGCGGTCGGCGGGCCGAAATGGGATTCGCTGCCCGTCGGAAAGCGCCCGGAGAGCGGACTGCTCGATCTGCGAAAAGGGCTGGGGCTCTACGTCAATGTTCGTCCGGTGAAGCTACTCGAACCGTTGAAGGGAATCTCGCCCTTGAAGGCGGATCGGCTTGGGGACCTGGATCTCGAGATTGTGCGCGAACTCGCCGGCGGAATGTATTTTGGCGAGCGCGGGCACACCACCGAAAAGGGTGTGGAGCACGCCTGGGACACGGAGTCGTATTCAACGCCGGAGATCGAGCGCATCGCGACGTTTGCTTATGCGCGCGCGGAGAACCGGTCACGGCGGCTGTGTTCCGTGGACAAAGCGAACGTATTGGCCAGCTCGCAGCTCTGGCGCCGTACCGTGACGGCCATGAGCGCGGTCTATCCCGTGGTCAAACTCCAGCACATGTACGTGGACAACGCGGCGATGCAATTGACGCTATGGCCTGCCCAATTTGACGTGCTGCTGAGCAGCAACATGTTCGGCGATATTTTGAGCGATGCGGCGGCGGCACTGGTCGGCTCCATTGGACTGATTCCATCGGCAAGTTTTGGGTCGTCCGCGCCCCTTTTTGAACCCATTCATGGTTCGGCGCCATCCTTGGCCGGGACAGACTCCGCCAATCCGATCGGCTCGATTCTCAGCGCCACGATGATGCTGCGAGACGCCTTCGGCCTTTCGTTGGAAGCGGACTGGGTCGAGCAGTCGCTGCAGCGAGTACTCGCAGGCGGTTACCGGACGCCCGACATCACCGAGCCAGGGGCGCGCGCCGTGGGTGGCTCAGTCTTCACCGAAATCCTGCGCGAAGAGATGCAGCGCACGTTCGAACATGCCGAGCGCTACGGCTGGGGCGTCTAGAGTCATCTGCCTGCGGCTGTACTGTGCTTTTTCATCGCGATCGACCTTCGCTCCGAGCCGCAATGCCGCCGTCGGCCTGGTTGCCTTGCGAGAAGCCGCTGACAATGCTACTTTTACATTTTCCCAAGCAGCCTGCGGCCGACTGGAACCCAGGGCCACACGCGGTGTGAACGGGCGCGGGCTGCGAATCCGTTACAGAGCAGCTTGACCAAAGGGTGAGAAACATCATTACTCATCGCCATTTTCTTGAGCTATCCTCGCGGCGGATCGGTCGCCGTTCGTCGTAGGTCCGCTATGCCACAGCCCGGATCCAATTCGAAGGGTGTCTTGCCTGCCACCGAGACCGGCAAAGTTTCCTATTGGCGGGTGGAAGGCTCCTTGCTCGAACTTGGCGCCCTGCGCCCGGTCGGATTCTTCACTTGGAACTCGCAGAGCTTTGCCGAACGCTGGGCGCGGCGCGCAGGCATGGCAGTCATGGCGATTGCGAGGCCCTTCGCTTATTTCGCGAGCCGCACGTTTGCCACACGTTTCTTGCACACATTGCTTCGCGGGGTTAGCCGCGATCGTCTTGATCTGCTCGGCGAAGAGTATTTCCACTATGTTCTAAAGCCGCAGTTGCGCCGCGAGGCCGCCGAGAAGCTCATCGAAGCGGTCCGCAACGGCGAGCGCGTCGTGCTGGTCGGACAACTCCTGGAAAACGTACTGCGGCCGCTGGCGCACCATTTCGGAGTTGAGTCGATCATCTCGAACCGCTTGGAATTTCGCGACGGCAAGGCGACGGGGCGGCTGCTCGATCCAATCGTGCGCCCGCGCGGGCCCCTGGCTTGGATCGCCAGCGGTAGCGCGGACGGCCGGATCCCGCGCGAGAAACTTCTAAGCCGCCTTGGCTGGATGGGCAAGCCCGCGCAGCTTGAAAGCGCGATGCAGACTACGTCCCGTCCAACAATTCCGCCGGGCAAGTCAGTCGCGCTATTCGGGGAAACTTCGCGAATCGAGCGTCTCTCGGTACGTGAGAACCTGGCGGAACGGCACCTCCTGCTGATCGGCGTAACCGGATTTATCGGCAAGGTCTGGCTGGTCAATCTGCTCGAAAATATCCCCAACATTGGCAAGATCACGCTGCTGGTTCGACGCAACCGCACCACGTCTGCGCTCCGGCGCTTCGAAAAGATCGTCGAGGAATCTCCAGCCTTCGACGCCCTTCAGGAGCGCCATGGCCGGAAGCTCGGCGCATTTCTGAACGAAAAAGTGGAAGTCGTTGAAGGGGACGTGAGCCTGCCGGGCCTGGGGCTCGACGAGACAACACAAGCGCGACTCGCAAAATCACTCCACCTTATCGTGAACAGCGCCGGCCTGACGGACTTCAATCCTGATTTGCGCGATGCCATCTCTTCCAACGTCGATTCGGCAATTTACCTACTCGACTTTCTGCGAAAGTGCAACCACGCCGGGCTGATGCATCTCTCGACCTGCTACGTTGTCGGCATGCGCGACGGCCGAGTCACCGAAGAGTTGCAGGACAATTACAATCCCGCCAGCGATTCCCAGTTCGATGCCGAGCGCGAGGTCGAGTCCTTGCGCGAGACGATTCGCCGCGTCGAAGAACGTGCCGAAAGTCCGGAACTCGATAGGGCGCTTCGCCGTCAGGCCCTTGGACGCGGCGGAAACGAAGCCTCAGCACCCGCGGCAGAGCTCGATGGAGTTCTGAAACGCAATCGCGCGCGCTGGGCGCGCAACAGGCTCGTGCGCGTCGGCCTGCGCCGGGCGCAGCATCTGGGCTGGCCGAATACTTACACTTTCACGAAGAGTCTTGGTGAGTCGATCCTCGCTCGCCGTGGCCGCGATCTGCCGATTGCCATCGTGCGCCCGTCAATCGTGGAAAGCTCGGAGCGTTCTCCCTTTATGGGCTGGAATGAAGGGATCAATACGTCCGGGCCGCTTTCCTATCTTCTCGGCACGAATTTCCGCCAGCTCCCTTCGAATGAACGAAAGTGTCTCGACGTGATTCCCGTCGACATGGTCTGCCGGGGGATGACGCTCATTGCTTCCGCGGTTGTCGCGCGGCGCCACGCCCGGATGTATCAGCTTGCGACTTCCGCGATCAATCCGGTCAATATGGGGAGGAGCATCGAACTCACGGGACTCGCACACCGCAAACATTACCGGACGACGCAGAGCATCGATAGTTGGCTGAAGGTGAAGTTTGAAACGATTCCAGTGTCGAAGCAGCGCTATGAGCGTCTCTCGATTCCGATGCAGAAGGCCGTCATCTCCAGTATCAATCGCGTGGCCATTTCTCTTCATATGAAGAAGCCCCCGCTCGCCCGGGCGGAGCGCGACCTGATCCGTGCCGAAAAGCTGATCGAGCTTTACGAGCCTTTTATTCTTCACAATGAGCACGTCTTCGAATGCGAGAACGCTCGCCTGCTTTCCGCCGCACTGCCACCCGAGGAGCGTCCGGTCTTCGACTTCGCGCCGGAATCGATCGACTGGTGGGATTATTGGATCAACGTGCATATCCCAGCGCTGCGCCGCTGGTGTTATCCGCTGATGGAGGGCCGGCCGCTCGAATCGCGCGAGCCGCGTACGCTGGATTGGTCCGGCGAACCCACGCGTGGAGCGGCGCTCTCCAAAGCCGCGACGCCGTCCGACCCCTTATGGCGATCTTCGTAACCGGCTCAACCGGCTACCTGGGCAGTTATCTTGCCGCGGGACTCCTCGCCGAGCACCGCGACAAGCTGAATCTCCTAATTCGCGCCAAAACCGACCAGGAAGCGCGCGAGCGGCTTTGGACTTCGCTGCAGTTGCACTTCGAGTTTCCGGTATTCGCCGAATACCTGGACACGCGCGTGCGCATTTTTCGCGGTGATCTCACCAGCGAGCGTTTTGGCCTCTGCGATGACGAATACCATGCGCTGGTGGACACCACGGACTCCTTGATTCACTGCGCCGCTTCGCTGAACCGCAAATCGGAAAAGCAGTGCCTGAACGTGAACCTGCGAGGCACACTCGAAGTCATTCAACTCGCGCGCCGCGCACAGAATCGCAACGGCCTTCGCCGCTATTCGCACGTTTCCACGGTTGCCGTTGCAGGCAAAAGAAAAAACGAAGTTATAACCGAAGACGCCTCGATCGACTGGTCCCGCTCGGATTACGATCCTTACGCGCGCACCAAGAAATTCTGCGAGCACATGGCGAATCAACTTCTGCCCGATGTGCCCAAGACGATCTTCCGCCCGGCGATCGTTATGGGCGACAGCCGCCGCCCGGAGACTTCGCAATTCGATATGGTGCAAGCATTCCACGTCCTAGCGCAGATGCCTGTTCTTCCGCTGCGTCCTCACGATAAAATTGACATCGTACCGGCGAACTACGTCGGCAGAGCCATCGTGATGATTCATCAAAAAGAAGCGCCTGCGCACGGCATCTACCATCTTTCTTCCGGCACGGGTTCGCAGACGTACCAGGAACTAACGGATGCGATTTCGCAAGCCGGTGGCATGCTTCGGCCAATGTTTTTACCGTCACTGGGCGGACCTTTTTCCAACACCGTGAATTGGGTCGCCAATCGCCGCGGCGCGGCCGGCTATGGCGCTTCGCTGCTGAAAGTCTTCTGGCCATACCTCGACTGGAACACGGTTTTCGATAATTCGCGCGTTATTGCGGAGCTCGGCGAAACTCCTGCAAAGTTCTCGACCTATGCGGCCCCCCTTTTGAAATACAGCCGCGAAAATAAATTTCAGTTTCCCGCCAAGCCTTGGCCTGCCGTTCAGGGCACAGAGAAAAATGCCGAGGCCGGGAGGGCCCGCGCATGACGGACTTTCTCCTGGTCGCCTGGGTCAGCGTCCTGATTGAGATCCGGCGCTTCGGCTGGATGCTCGGCCTCGGTGAGCGCTGGACGCCGGGCGAAAAACTAAAGCTGCTCTTTGCGGGCTACAACGGCACGCGCAACACGGGCAGCGACGTGCGCGTCCAGGAGATGTTGCGCCAGATTCGGCATGTTCTTGGCGCGGAGCACGTCGATTTCAGCGTAATGACGCAAAACTTCGAGCGCACGAAAGGCTACTTCGAAGGCGCGCGCCAGGTTTACCTTCCCGACGTTTACCCGCCGTTTCTCTTCCGCGAGGTGCAGGAGAACCACGGCGTCATCGCTTGCGAAGGCTCGATGTTCAAGAGCAAGTTTGCCAACGCCCTGACAACCATGATGATCGGTTCGCTGGGACTGGCCTCTGCCGAAAGCAAGCTTTCGCTTGCCTACGGGGGCGAAGCGGGCCACATGGACGGACTCATTCAATCGATGTGCGAGCGCTACGTACACGATTCTCTGGTCATCACCCGAAACGTGGAATCGCGGGCGCTCTTGAGTTCACTCGGAATCCCGACGGAGCTTGGCACCGATACGGCCTGGACGTTCGAACCGCACCTGCCGGAATATGGGCGAAAGGCGCTGCGCGAAGCTGGCTGGGACGAAAAGATGCCGGTCCTGGTCCTATGCCCGATTCATCCTTTTGTCTGGCCCGTGAAGGCTTCTATCGCGAAATACGTCGCGCACGCAACAACCGGTGCGTATCAGGACAGCCAGTACCGCACGGTTTACTTCTTCGAATCCGGCCCGGAAGTCGACCGAAAATACAAACACTACCTCTCTGGATTCACGAAAGCGACGCAGGCGTTCGCAAAGCGCCATCGCGTTTTTCCGGTTCTCGTTGGGATGGAACGGCTTGACGCAGTCGCGTGCCGCGAGATTGCCACACGGATTCCAGGAACCCCGGTTTTCACTTCGGACGATTACGATATGTTCCAGATTGTTTCGATCTTGCGCGCTTGTTCCTACATGGTTTCTTCGCGCTACCACGGCATTGTGACCTGTATGCCCAGCCTGGTGGCCTCCGCGGGCGTGACGATGGACGAACGTATCCGCAATCTGATGCGCGAGCGCGGACATCAGCATCTCTTGCTTACGGTCGATGACCCCGATCTGGAGCCAAAGCTCCTCCGGGTCATGGAGACGCTGGTAGCGGAGGTCGATTCCGTCCGCGAAGGCATCGGGAAGGCAGTGGTCCGCAATCTCAAAGTGATGGCCCGTATGGGCACGTTCCTTGAAGATGTTGTCCGGCGAACCTATCCTGAATTTCCGCTGCGGTCGGGCGTTTTTTCCTGGGAAGAGTATCTGCCGCCGCTGAGCAAGAATTTGTTGCAACTCGCCGAGCGCTATGACGCTCCTGTGCGGGTGCAGCATTCTGCCGCCGGTTCCGTTGCGCGATGACGATTCCTGCGGAGCGCAAGCCAAACCATGGAATCGGCAGATCCCTCATTGGCGGCTGCCTATTGGGCGGAATTGCCCTGATGATCGGGGGCGAACTATTGTGTTTCCGTGGGCCGGAGGCCCACGCACAACTAAGGGATACCGTCTGTCACATGATCTTTTATTCTGGAGTGGCCCTCATTTTAGGGGCGGTCATTTTTTGTCTGCTAGGCAGGCGCTAAGGTCTCCATGCCGAATTTTCTCGACAACATTCTCGCCCAGCTCCAACGCAGCAGTGGCCGCGTCGTTCTTCGGGAAATTCGCGGGGATCGCTTTGTGAGTGTCACCGGCAGGGAATTGTTGGACCAGATTCAGCTTGTCCGCATGTTCCTTCGAAGCTCCGGCGTTCAGCCCGGGAACCGTTGTGCCCTTCTCGCGCCCAATTCCATTCGCTGGGCCGCTTTCCATTTGGCACTCATGGCCGAGGGAGTGATCGTCGTGCCGCTCTATTCGCGACAGGCGCCCGCCGAACTCGCCGGCATGATGAAGGATTGCCAGCCACGCCTGATTTTTGTGAGTGATGCGGTACTGGGTGAAAGCGTCGTCCAGACTTGGCCCGGCGCCCCGCGCCGCGTGCTCTTCGATGAAGTCCTGCGGCAATCAACGCCGCAACCTCCGCTCTCCGATGCGCCCAATCCTCGCGTGGACAGCGATATCGTCACCATTATGTATACTTCCGGAACTTCGGGTGAGCCGAAGGGCGTTTGCCTGAACGTAGGAAATCTCACGCACATGCTCTCCTGCACTACCGAACGCCTCGATCAACTGATGGGTGCGGCGCACGAACCGGACCGCGTCTTTCATTACCTGCCATTCAATTTTGCGGCGTCCACGATATTGCTGCTGTCCTGTCTCGTGCGCGAAAGCATTCTTACCCTCTCGACGGATCTCAACCGCCTCGCGGACGAAATCAATCTGGCATCACCGAACTATTTCCTGAATGTTCCCACGCTGCTGGAGCGCGTTCGGCGCGGCGTGGAAGACGCAATTGCAAAGCGTCCTACCGTCATCCGTTCCCTGTTTGCCAAAGCACGCACCGCCTGGCAGCAGCAGTACGTGGGTCGTTGCCGCCCACTCGATGCCTTGTGGCTGGCCCTCGGACGCGGGCTCATCTTTCGCAAGATTCGAGAGCGTTTCGGCACACACCTGCGCGCGCTGATCTGCGGTTCAGCGCCGCTCGCTCCGGAGACGCAACAGTTTTTCCTGATGCTTGGCATTCCCGTGTTGCAGGCGTATGGGCTCACGGAAACCACTGGCATTTGCACGCTGGATGATCCGCGCGTGCCCGCGGAGCCGGGCTACGTCGGCACGGTCATTACCGGAATCGAAATGAAGCTAGCTGAAAATGAAGAGATCGTCGTGCGCGGGCCGCACATTTTCCCGGGTTACTGGAACCGCCTGGAAGAAACTGCCCGCGTACTGCAAGAGGGATGGTTCCACACCGGCGATCAGGGCGAAGTCAACGTTCGCGGAAATTGGCGCATCTGCGGCCGCATCAAGAACCTGATCATCCTGAATTCCGGACATAACATCGCGCCCGAACCGATCGAGGAAAAAATCGCGCGCCTTCTTCCTGGGGCGCAGCAGGTTGTTGTCGTTGGCAATGGCCGCGGTTATCTCTGCGCTCTAGTCACCGGGGAAGTCGAACCCGCAGCCATTCAAGCGGCGCTCGATGAGATCAATCCCGAACTCCCGCACTACTGCCAGATTCGTAATTTCACTATGGTCCGCGAAGTCTTTGCCCCGGAGAGCGGGTTACTCACTGCCAATGGCAAACTTCGCCGCGACGCCATAAATGCGCGATATGCTTCCGAAATCAACGCCATGTACGATTCGAAAGCCACGCCCAAGG
>Ga0066710_100000369_pt1 | contig 26156 bp, 25 predicted proteins | sample GraSoiAngelo_159_FD_79666 | JGI IMG/M metagenome (GOLD analysis project Ga0066710, IMG submission 79666) | Grasslands soil microbial communities from the Angelo Coastal Reserve, California, USA - 14_1009_16_40cm | ecosystem: Environmental > Terrestrial > Soil > Grasslands | place: USA... | reverse complement strand
GCGGATGCCTTCGCCGAACCCCTGGCCGCTGAAGGTCAGCACCTGGTCGTCGTCTAGCCGCGTCGCCTTGATCAGCTCGGCGCGGGCGCCGGTCTCCTCGTTCTCGATGTAGCCGGCGTCCGAGACCTGGCCGCCGCCCTCTGGATAGAACGGCGACCGCTCGAGCTTCGCCTGGAACGTGCCGTCGCCGAGCTCTGCGTAGGCGAGGATCGCCGTCAGCACGTCAGTCCGCTCGTAACCGACGAACTCCGTGCGGGGGCCGGTTACCCGTACGTCCACCTCGAACGCCGAGCCCTGCCGCGACCGCTCGCGCTGCTCCTCCATCAGCCGGGTGAACTCCTCTTCGTTGACCTCGAGCCCACGCTCGGCCGCGAGCTCCTTCGTCAGCTCCCACGGGAAGCCGAACGTGTCGTGCAGGCGGAACGCGTCCTCGGGCGTGATCTCGCCCTTCGCGACCATCTCTTCGAACAGCTTCTCGCCGCGGGCGAGCGTCTCTCGGAAGCGGTCTTCCTCGGCCCGGATCAACTCCGTGACCTCGCTGCGGCGTTCTTCGAGCTCCGGGTAGACAGAGCCCATCTGCCCGCGCACGACGTCGGCCAACTCGTGGAGGAACGGTGGCTCCAGTCCAAGGCGCCGGCCGAACTGAACCGCCCGGCGGATCACCCGGCGCAGCACGTAGCCGCGCCCTTCGTTCGCGGGCGCGACGCCTTCGGCGACGAGGAACGCCGCCGTCCGCGCGTGCTCGACAACGACGCGGTAGGCCTTCGTCGCGTCTTCGGACGAGCCGTACGGCACGTTCGCACGCTCGCCGACCCACGCCAGCAGCGGCTCGAACGTGTCGATGTCGAAGAGCGAATCGACTCCTTGCAGGATCATCGCCGCCCGCTCGAGGCCCATTCCCGTGTCGATGTTCTGCCGCGGCAGCGCCGTCAAGGTGCCGTCTTCCGCGAGATCGAATTCCATGAAGACCAGATTCCAGAGCTCGAGAAACCGCTCGCACTCACAGCCGGGAGCGCAGGTCGGCCGGCCACAGCCGTACTCCTCGCCGCGGTCGTAGTGGAGCTCGCTGCAGGGGCCGCATGGACCCGTATCGGCCGCCTGCCAGAAGTTCTCGGAGCGCGGGAGTCCGATGATCCGTTCGCGCGGCACATATCGCTCCCAGCTCGCGATCGCGATCTCGTCCTCGCCGAGCTGCAACTCTGGATCGCCGGCGAAGATCGTCGGCCACAGACGCTCCGGCTCGAGCTTCATCCGCTCGGTCACGAACTCCCAGGCGAAGTCGACCGCGCCGTCCTTGAAGTAATCGCCGAACGAAAAGTTCCCGAGCATCTCCATGAAGCAGAGATGCCGGTTCGTCAGACCGACATCATCGAGGTCGTTCTGCTTGCCTCCGGCACGCACCGCCTTCTGGGCCGTAGTCACAAGCGGCGCGGGCGGCGCCTCCAGACCGAGGAACCAGCGCTTCATCGGCTGCATGCCGGCGATGATGAAGAGCGTTGTCGGGTCGTCGGCCGGCGGGATCACTGAGGCCGAGGGCCGGCGCACGTGGCCCTTCTCCTCGAAGAAGGAGAGAAAGCCTTCGCGCAACTCCGCCGTCGTACGCATCGGCGTTGATTCTAGGTGCCGCTCTCCGCGCCTCTGCGTAACTCGAATGCGGTGACCCGCACGAGGGAAGTTTCGCGAGTGAAGCGCGGCGAGGCCGATCAAAGTCACGGTGGTTGCCGCCCGACCGCTGCCGCAGAAAACAGCGACAGCCGGCGCTTCGCCACCGGGCCGGCACAACAGGAGGAAGCGAAATGAAACGAGTGCTCGTGCTCGCCGTGGCTCTGGTCGGGCTCGCTCTGCCGACAGCCGCGAACGCCGGCGCCTTCCAGGGCGTCGTGATCGCAAAGAACGCAAAGCGGAAGGCGATCGTGACCGCCGCCGAGAACGGGACCGTCCGGACGGTTCGAGCCCCGCAGGCGATTCGCAAGATCGGCATCGGCGCTCTCGTCGCGTTCCGGGCCCGCCAGCTGCCCGACGGCACCTTCGCGGCCACCGGAACGAAGCAGATCCGCCGCCTCAGGCACGCCCGCGTACGAGCGACGGTCGTGAAGCGCGCCGGGCAGAAGCTCTACCTCTCTGCAGGAAAAAGCGTCTTCGCGTTCAGTCTGCGAAGAGGTGCCGCGGCCAAGCTGCGCGCAGGCGACCGCGTCCACGCCTCGGCCAGCTTCGGCAAGGCGCGGCTCTTCTGCGACGACGTCAAGCCGATCGGCCACGACGACGAACTCGAGCTCGAGGGCATCTACCTCTCGACCGAGAAAGGCGTTCTCAGCCTCGCGGTGCACGGCCGCGGCCTCGTCAAGGTCACCGTTCCCGACGATTTCGATCTACCCGAACTCGCGCCGGGGGACGAGGTCTCGCTGCACGCGACGGTGGAGCCGGACGGCAGCTTCACACTCGTCAGCCTCGACAACGAGGACGCGAGCAACGACGGCACGGGTGGCGACGACGGCGTTGACATGGGCGACAACTACTTCACGGTCACCGGCGTCGTCGCCTCCCTCTCATCCACAACGGTCAGCGTGACCGTCGAGGGCCATCCCGAGCCGGTGCGCTGCGCGGTCCCGCCCTCGGTCCATCTCTCCGGCTTCGCGGCCGGGCAACCGGTCGAGATGAGCTGCAACTTCACAGACGGCCGCTTCGTGCTGGTGAAGCTCCGTCCGAAGGCGGGCGATCCCCCAGACGGCGGCGACGGATCAATCGACCTCGAGGGATCGATCACAGGGCTCGACTCGGTCTCCGTCACGGTCGCCGTGACGGCTCAGACGGAAGTGGCGTCGCTGATGCACGAGAACGAAAAGGCGACCTGCGCCCTGCAGGCCGGCCAGGACCTGCGCGGCTTCGCGGTCGGCGACCTCGTCGAGATCGAGTGCGACAGGAAGCCCCTCGGCCACTATGTGCTCACCGGCCTCACGTCCGCCAACGCGTCGCTCGAGTACGGGGAAGGTCGGCTCGCGGAGTGGTTCGACCTGACCGGCGTGCTCGGGTCGAAGCGCTCGGACGGTGTCGGCATCCAAGTCGATGGTCACCCGGAGCCGGTCAACTGTGCGATGCCGCCCGGCACCGAGCTCTCAGGCTTCGCGCTCGGCGACACGGTCGAGATGCAGTGCACCTTCAGCGACGGCAGGTTCAATCTCTCGTCGCTCAGCTCGGACAGCGCCCAGCTGAGCCTGGAGTAAGCGTCCGATCGGCGGGCCGACCTACCGCAGGGGTCGGCCCGCTTCCTCGTCCTCGGCGATCTCCTCGCGGATCTTCTCGAGCGAGCGGCGGATCAGCCGGGACACGTGCATCTGCGAGATCCCGACCTGCTGCGCGATCTGGGATTGCGTCAGCCCCTTGAAGAAGCGGAGATGGAGAATCGTCCGCTCGCGATCGTCGAGGACGCGGAAGCCGGGCGCGAGGATCGCCCGGTCCTCGGAGACCTCGTACTCGTGCTCCTCCGTCCCGAGCGACTCGAGCGGGTCGAGGTCGCCGTCCTCGTCCTGGCCGGGACCTGCCGAGAGCGACAGCGAGCTGTAGGCCCGGCCGCTCTCGAGCGCCTCGAGCACCTCCTCGTCCGAGACTTCCGCGGCCTTGGCGAGCTCGCTGATCGTGGGCGAGCGGCCCAGCTCGACCGTCTTCTCCTCGAGCAGCCGCGAGAGCTGGATGTTGAGCTCCTGCAGACCACGGGGCACCCGCACCGACCAGCCGCGGTCGCGGAAATGCCGCTTGATCTCGCCGATGATGTTCGGCGTCGCGTAGGTGGTCAGCTCGACCCCGCGGTCGAGGTCGAACCGGTCGATCGCCTTGATCAGGCCGATCGCGCCGATCTGGACGAGGTCCTCGAACTGCTCGCCGCGATAGGAGTAGCGGCGGGCGAGCGAGCGGACGAGGGACATGTACTGCTCGATCAGCTGCTCGCGCGCGGCGAGGTCGCCGTCTTGGTGATACCGGCGCAGGAGAGCTTTGTCGCTCTTCTCGGTCAAGGCGCGCTCTCGACCCTCTTCTCGAGCTCGATCCACTCGCCGCCCTCGCGCTCGACGGTGCCGAAACCGTCGACCATCGTCTCCAGCACGCGGCGCAGGCCGACACCGCCGTCCTGACGCTCGAGTTCGAGCCGGAGCGCGTCGCCGAACGGGCCGAGCGTCGCCGTGACGACGTCTTCGCCGACGTCGAGCTCGACCGTCAGCTCGCCCTGCTCCCCGCGCCGCTCGAGCAGCGTCGACAGCGCCGTGCCGAGATCGTCCATCACCTCATAGGTGAGGTTCAACCGGGCCGCGACGCCCGCGAGGACGAGCTGCGCGACATTCTCGAAGCCCTCGCCGCGAGGAATCGTGAGCAGGATCCGGTCCGATGTCACAGCACCCCCGCTCCGACGACCACGTCGTCCTCGTAGAGAACGGCGGCCTGCCCCGCAGCCACGCCGTACGCAGGCGCGTCGAGCAAGAGCCGGAACCCGTGCTCGGTCTCCTCCACCGCGGCCGGGACCGCGGGAGACCGGTACCGCCATTTGACCTCGGCGCGATTCACCCGGACGTACAACCGTCCACGGGCGGAAATCGTTTCGACCGCAAGCGACTCGCGGGGCCCGACGACGACCGCGTTCGCGCCGGAATCGGTGCGCAGCACGTACAGGGGCTTCCCCGCCGCAACGCCGATCCCTCGGCGCTGGCCGGGCGTAAAGCGCCAGAAGCCGTCGTGGCTGCCGAGCCGGCGGCCCTGCTCGTCGAGGATCTCGCCCTCGGCCTGCTCGACGCCGTGGCGCCCCAGGAAGTCACGGTAGTCGCCGCCCCCGAGAAAACAGGCCTCCTGGCTCTCCGTACGCCGCGCGGCTGCGAGTCCGGCGCGGCCGGCCTCGGCCCGCGTCTCCTCCTTGGTCTGCTCGCCCAGCGGGAACCAAATCCGGTCGAGCAGGCGCGGGTCGAGGCGGGCGAGCATGTACGTCTGGTCCTTCCCCGGATCGTGGCCGCGGGCCAGCAGGCGCCGGCCGCGATGCTCGACGATCCGTGCGTAGTGCCCGGTCGCGAGGCGCGAGGCTCCGGCACGCTCCGCGAACGCGAGGAGCTCCGCGAAGCGAAAGCTGCCGTTGCAGCGAATGCACGGATTCGGAGTCTCGCCGCGGGCGTAGCCGCGCACGAACGGGGCCACGACGGCCCGGCGAAACTCCTCGCGCAGATCGAGCGTCACGTGCGGGAGACCGAGCGCGTGGCACGTCTCGCGCGCGGCGATCACGGCTTCCGGCGAGCAACAGGCACGCTCCGAGTCCGGCGCCTCCGGATCGATCCAGAGCCGCAGCGTGACGCCGACCGCCTGCGGGCCCCCGCGCAGGAGCGCAACCGCGCTGTCGACACCGCCGCTCATCGCCACCGCGACGCGGCCGGGATCAGGCTCAGCCCGAAACACCTGACTGAGCGCGTTAGCGAGGGCGTCCGCGGCAAGCGTCTCGCCCGGCACCGCCGCCGCCTCGAGCAAGGTAAGGCCACGGAGCGGGCGCCCGAGCCCGTCTGTGTCTGCGTCGACGATGCGGTCGCCCTCGACCGCCAGCCGAACGAGCGCTACCTCGCCGTCGCGCGAGGAATCCCCAACGACCTCGATCACACGGTCAGGCTAGCTGCCCCTACGCGATCAGGGGCATCCCCGCCCCGGCCCCAAGGAGCATGCTAATCCCGGCTTGCGTTGAGAGCACTTCTCAAAGTGCCCCACCCTGCCGGAACTCCGCGCCCGTAGCGAACCTGGCACTGCCAGGTGGGTGCCTTGCCGGCCTCGGGCGATGCCCTAACCGGACGCGGGCTCCCTTTCACTTGGTGTTGGTTCTACTTTGAGATCGCAGAGCTCGCACAGGGTCGAGCACTGAACCGAGCTTAGCTCACCGGGCGCGAGACGCCGCTTGACCAACGACCGGGATTAGACGGGCGCGCCGGCAAAGCCGCCACGCCCTCCAGGCGGCATCGCAAGCGACGCCTCGCCGAGCTTAGCTCACCGGGCGTAGACCCACCTGATGCGCTGGATCCCCTGGATGCCGAGGTCCTCCGCGAGGGCCGGCGTCACGTCGAAGCGTCGACCAGGGACGACTGGGCGCCGCGCGACCACCTGCGTGAGGATACGCGGGCTGCGGCCGAACGAGACGAAGAGCTTGATGTTGCACGGCAGGACCGAGTCGACGACGCCGCGCGTCTTCGTCCGCAGCAGGACGCCGCAGTTCGTCCGCGTGCCGTAACGCACTGGTCGAGCGCCGGCCAGGGCTGTGTACCAGCCGCCTCCGGGAACGTAGACCGGGTTGAGGTGGCCGCCTCGGTTGGACCCGTGTGACGAGGTGACGGCGAGTGCGACAACCGCCGCGGCCAGAGCGACCCCGGCGAGAGCGACTTCCCTCTGGGCCAGCGCCGGGCTCAAACCGCGGCGTAGAGAAGCTCGCCGAACGACTCGCGCACGACCGGGTCGAAGCCCACCGGCAGTTGGCCGTCGGCGTTTGCGAACTGCCGCAGCTCGAGGAGCAGAAAAGCGAGCTCCTCGTGCCGCGGCTGATCACGCCCTTCACTCTCGCGTGCGAGCCGTTCCAGCTCCCAGACGTTCCACTCTCGGGGCTCTCCCCCGGCTCGAGGCAGGTAGGTGACGGGCTCCTGCACGTCCTCGCGGACAGGTTCCGCCTCCGGCAGGGGCGGCGCGACCGCGCGCAGTTGAGGCGGCGGAGGCCCAGGCTCCGGCGTCGGCGGCTCCGGATCGGGGGCGGGCGGCGCCGGCTCGGGGGCGGGCGGCCCGGGTTCGGGAACCGGCGTCGGCGGGTGCTCGTCGGCCGAAGGCTTCGAGACCAAACCTCCCGCGGGGGACATCCGCTCCGCGACCGACTCCGCCCGCATAGCGGTCTTTCGGAGAAGCCGACTCATGGCAACCGGGACCCTCACCTGCGGGTACGGTCCTCGCGTTCCGGCGCGTCGAAGAGCTCGGTGACCTCGTCGGGATCGGTGCGTTCGCCCGCCGGGAGCAGCCGCACGTGCTTGGGCATCTCGATCTCGGGCACCTCGACTGCAACCGGCTCATGCCCGCGTCGACGAAACCAGCGGCCCTTGGATTTGGGCTCGAGCGGCTCGAGCTTCGGCGGAGCGGTCTCCGCCGCCACCGGCTCGAGCTCGGGCTCCGGCTTCAGCTCGGATTCGGGCTCCTCCCCCTCCGCAACCGGCTTCGGCGGCCGCGGAGCGATCATCGTAACCGCCTCCTCCTTGGCAGGCGTGGGTTCGAGTCGAGGTTCGCGCTCGGGTTGAACCTCAGGCTCCGCCTCGGCGGCTGCGGGAGGAGGCTGAGCGGCCGCTGTCTCCGCCCGAGGCGGCGAAACCGGAACGTAGGAGGGTCGCCGCCAGGGCGGTGCGGCGGCCCAGATCCGGTCGGCGCTCAGCTCGAGGAGGGCGACGACGAGCCAGCCGCCCGCCATCACGATCACGATCCACTTGCTTGCGAGGTCGGCATAGGCCGCCGCAACTGCGAGCGCGATCAGGAAGAGCGCTTCAATCGCAAACCGCGGCCCCAGTCGTCCCGGCATGACGGCGAGAGCCTAGCGCTCGCGGCAGTCGGCTTACGCCGAATCTGGCTCGTTCGACTCTTCGTCGGGCGCCGAGACCGGCGGTTCCACCGGAGCGGGCACCGAGAGCGGCGGCGCGGCGGCGGCGGGCGTCGACGGCGCCCCGGGAGAAGAGGGCTCTTCGGCGCCGCTCGGCGAGGCCGCGGGCCCGCGACTCGCCTCCGTTGCCGCCTGAGCGGCCTCGACGATCTTCTCGGCGACTCTGCCGATCGCCTCGTCGCCAAGCCCGGCTGCGGCGAGCAGCTGCTCGGCGCCTTCCTGGGCCCGCGCCATCACGGCTGAAGCCTGTGCGCGCGCCCATTCGAGCGTTTGCTCGACCTCGGCGCGGGCAGAGTTGGTCAGCTCGGTCGCCTGGTGGCGAGCTTGCTCGAGCAACCTGTTTGCACGCGCCTCGGCCTCGCGAATATCGGCGGTGGTGTGCCGCTGTGCCTCGGCCTGCATCTCACGGGCTTCGTTGCGCGCCGCGTTGAGCACCTCGGCACGCTGGCGCTCGCTCTCCTGGCGATAGCGCTCGACGTCGCTTTCGCGCTCCTGCAGCTCACGCTGGCGACGGCTCACCTCTTCCTCGGTGCGGCGGACCTGGGCCACGGACGCCGTCTGCGCGTCGCGCTCGATCGTGTCGGCCATGTCCGCGGCGGCCCGGATCAGGTGCAGCGCATCCATGCGAACGGCGTGCCCGGTCGGCTCGACCTGGCCGCTGCGGGCCGCCGCCTGCAGCACGCGCAGCTGCACCTGGAGCTGAGTCGTGTGGCGCCTGAACGACTCAAAGGCCTCCTTGACGCGCTCCGGGTCGTAGCCGCCGTCCGGGAGGGTCGGCAGCTCCTCGACACTCGGAAGCGGTGTCAATGACGCCTGTTGTCCTCTTTCGCTGGCCATCAGCTCGGAAAGTATGGCGACTGTATCGGCGCGACCGTCACTGCGCGTTAGATTCGACGCGCCCTGGCTGTTCCTTGCACGGGCTGAGACGAAGCCTCCTAGAGCCTTAGTCCTCCTCGGCGACCACGGCGATGCCCAGCTCGGCGAGCTGTTCCGGCGCAACCTCCGTCGGCGCCCCGCTCATCGGATCGACGCCGGCCTGGTTCTTCGGAAAGGCGACCGTGTCGCGGATATAGGGCTCGTCGAGGAGCGCCATCGCGAGCCGGTCGATGCCCGACGCGATGCCGCCGTGCGGGGGCGCGCCCATCGCGAGGGCGTCGAGCAGGAAGCCGAACTTCGCTCGCTGCTCCTCGGGCGAGATGTCGAGCAGGCCGAAGATCCGGGCCTGCAACGCCGGCTCGTGGATCCGGAAGGAGCCGCCGGCGATCTCGATCCCGTTGACGACCAGGTCGTAGGCGACGGCACGTGCGGCGCCGGGGTCGGAGTCGAGCAGCTCGATCCCCTCGTCGTTCGGCCGAGTGAACGGATGATGCACCGCCTTCCACCGGTTTTCCTCCTCGTCCCACTCGAGCAACGGGAAATCGGTTACCCAGAGGAACCGCCACGCTTCGCGGTCGATCAGCTCGAGCTCGCGCCCGAGGTGGAGTCGCAGCGCTCCGAGGACCCGCGCGACCATCGCCGGCTCGTCGGCGGTGAAGAGCACGGTCGTCGCAGGCTCCGAGCGAAAACCGTCGAGCTCCTCCTGCGAGAGGAACTTCGCGATCGGCGAGCGGACCTCGCCCTCCTCGTCGTAGACGAGATAGGCGAGGCCCTTCGCCCCCCACTCCTTGGCGATCCCTTCGAGCCGCTCGAGGTCGGCACGTGAGAACTCCTGCGGGACGCGGAGAAAACGCACAGCCGGCGCGCTCGCGAAGACGCCGAACTCGGACCCGCGCGTCAGCTCGGTCGCGTCCTCGATCTCGAGGCCGAAGCGAAGATCCGGTTTGTCGGAGCCGTAGCGCGCCTGGGCTTCATCCCAGGTCAGCCGCTGGAACGGGGCCTCGACCTCGATGCCGAGACAGTCGCGCCAGACGCTCTGCATCGTCCGCTCGCTGAGCTCGAAGAGGAACTCCTGGTCGGGGAACGCCATCTCGACGTCGAGCTGGGTCAGCTCCTGCAGCCGATCTGCGCGGAGGTCCTCGTCTCGAAAGCAGCGCGCGATCTGGTAGTAGCGCTCGAAGCCCGAGATCACGAGCAACTGCTTGTAGATCTGAGGAGACTGAGGCAGCGCGAAGAAGCGCCCCGGCTGCAGCCTTGTCGGCACGAGGAAGTCGCGGGCTCCCTCGGGCGTCGGCTTGCCCATGATCGGGGTCTCGATGTCGACGAAGCCGGCCGCCTCCATCTCCCGGCGAATCGCCGCCACGGCCCGCGCGCGCGTGCGGATGTTCCGCTGCATCCGCTCGCGGCGAAGGTCGAGCCAGCGGTAGCGGAGCCTGAGCGTCTCGTCGACGCCTTCCTCGTCGAGCTGGAAGGGCAGCGGCGGCGCGCTCGAGAGGACACGTAGCGTGTCGACCTGGAGCTCGACTTCGCCGGTCGGCAGGTTCGGATTCACTGCCTCGGCCGCGCGCGCGACGACCTCGCCTTGCGCGTGAAGCACGAACTCATTCCTGATCCCGTGCGCCTGTTTTGCCGCCTCCGCAGAGCGCTCGGGGTTGACGACCAGCTGGCAGATGCCCGTCTGGTCGCGGAGGTCGACGAAGATCAGGCCGCCATGGTCGCGGCGCCGTGCAACCCAGCCGGCGAGCGTGAGGCGCTCGCCCACGTGGTCGCTGCGGACCTCGCCGGCTCCGAGGTCGCGCCAGCTCATGGGCTAGTCCCTGGCCCTTGAGCAGGGGAGGGGGACTCGGGGGAACCGGGAGGTTCCCCCGCATCTATGGAGAAGGGGGCTCGCGGGGGAAACAGGGTCTCCCCCGCGGGAGCGAGCCGAAGGCGAGCGACGGTCATGCGGTCAACCTCTCCTCCAGCTCGTCGAGAGGAATCTCGACGTCCTGCGTCCCGGCCGTCCGGATCGTCGCCGCGGCGGCGCCGACCACCACGGTCAGGCGCGCGCCCAGTCGGCCGGCCTGTGTCAGTTGGCCCTTGAGCGACCGGCCGGCGTAGTCGGTATCGGCGGTCCGCCCGGCCGCGCGAAGGCTCCCCATGAGGGCGAGCACTCGCTCGCGCGGGGCGCCCTCGTCGCACGCGAAGAAGACATCGATCGGCTCCTCGGCGGGGGCCTCGACGCCGGCATCCTCGAGGGCGAGCAGCAGCCGCTCGATCCCCGCGCCGAAGCCGACACCCGGCGTCGCCGGGCCGCCGATCTCCTCCGCGAGGTAGTCGTAGCGACCCCCACCCGAGATCGTGCTCTGCGCGCCGTGCTCCGGCCCCTCGAACTGCCAGGTCGTGCGCGTGTAGTAGTCGAGGCCGCGCACGAGCGTCGGCGTCAGCTCGTACGCGACGCCGTAGGCGTCGAGATAGCGCCGAACGGCGTCGAAGTGCTCCCGGCAGGCTTCGCAGAGCGATTCGCCGATCTTGGGCGCATCGACGAGGGCGGTCTGGACTCGCTCGCTCTTGACGTCGAAGACGCGCAGCGGCGTCGTGGCCCGCTTCTGGCGCGCCTCGTCGTCGAGAACGTCCTCGTGCTCGTCGAGCCAGGCGTTGAGCCGCTCGAGGTACGCCGGCCGGCAGTTGCGATCGCCGATCGAGTTCAGCTCCAGCCGGTAGTGCGTCACACCGAGCCGCCGGAGCAGCTCGTTGTAGAACTGGATCAACTCGGCGTCCACGGCGGGGTCGTTCGAGCCGATCGCCTCGACGGACGCCTGGTAGTGCTCGCGGTAGCGGCCCTTTTGCGGCGCTGCGTAGCGGTACATCGTCGCGATCGTGAACAGCTTCTGGGGCTGCGGCTCCCGGTGCAGGCCGTGCTCGAGGTAGGCGCGGACGATCGGCGCCGTGCCCTCCGGCCGCAGCGTCAACGAGCGGCCGGCCCGGTCCTCGAAGCTGTACATCTCCTTCTGGACGACGTCCGAGCCCGCTCCCGACGTGCGCGCGAAGAGCTCGGTGTCCTCGAACACGGGCGTCTGGATGCGCCGATAGCCGTAGAGCGCGCAGAGGCTCTCGAGCTCGGCAATCACTCGTTGCCAGAGCGGCTGCTCGGCCGGCAGGACGTCGTGTGTCCCACGCGGCGCCTCGAACCTCGGGCTCACGAGGCGCGCAGGTCGGCGAGAAAGGGATTGCGGGCGAGCTCGGCGCCCAGCGTCGTCTCCGGGCCGTGACCGGAATAGACGATCGTCTCGGGCGGGAAGCGATCGGCAAGCATGCGGATCGACTCGACGAGCGTGTCCCAGTCCCCGAAGGGCAGGTCGGTGCGGCCGACCGAACCGGCGAACACGACGTCTCCTGAGAAGAGACAGCCGTCGGCGTGATAGGCCAGGTGCGCGGGTGAATGGCCAGGCACCAGCAGCGTCTGGAATGAGATCCCGGCGCGCTCGAGCGTCTCGTCGCCTTCGAGGAGGACGTCGGGCGTGTAGGGGCGCAGCGTTAGTTCGGCGGGCGCGAAGTCGCTGATTCGCTCCAGCGCGATCCGCTCCACGGCCGCCATGTGGACGGGCGCGCCAGTCGCCTCGGCGAGGTCGGCGACGCCGCCGAGGTGGTCCCAGTGGCCGTGCGTAATCAGGATCGCAACGCAAACGGCGCCGAATCGGGCCAGCTCGCGCTCGAGCTCGATCGCGTTGCCGCCGGGATCGATGACGACCGCTTCCGCCGCCGCCGGCGACTCCCTGACGACGTAGCAATTCGTCCCGATCGGGCCGAGCTCGTGGCGATCGACCGCGAGGCTCATGGCGGCCGAGTCTAACCGCGGTGCCTTCTCCATTTCGGGGCGCAGCAGGCTAGTCCGGGCGACGAACGTTCCGCCCTGGCTCGCGAAAGTTCCTGAGCTGTCTCGTTTACGTCACACTCGGCCTTGGGGCGGGCGATAGCGTGCCGCCCACCCCCAGGGGGTGGGTGCGGTCAGCCGGCGACCACCGGCAGAGACCATCGCTCACTTCGAATCGCGCGCCACGCGCTCAGAACGGCCTCGTTAGGATCCTGCGCTCGTGCGGAGCTGGAACCTTCACGAGATCGAGGTCGAAGGCGGCAGCCGCTCCCCGGTCGTGCTCGACTCGGACGACGCCGCCCGCGCGGTTCTGATCGTGCTCGACCCGAACCAGTCTCTCGGCGCTCACCAGGTGAAAGAGCATGCGTACGTGCTCGTTGTCGACGGCAAGGCGCGTGTGGACTCAGGTGGCCAGGCGGTCGAGGCCGGACCTGGGACGCTCTGCATGTTCGATCCCGACGAACGGCGATCGGTCTCGACCGAGAGCGGCGCACGGATCCTCCTGCTCTTTGCCCCCTGGCCGGGCGAGGGCCACTACCGCGGCGGCGGCGTCGCAGGCTGAAGCGGCGTTCTCAGCGCTTTGCGGCCGGTTGCTGCCCGGATCGGCGCAGGTAGGTTCGGTACGCCGTGCGATCCATCAAGTACGTGAGCGGTATGAATAACGCCGAGTAGAGCACGGAAAGACCCACACGTTGCGCAATCGGCTCATGCTTGTTGACGAGCGAGAAGACGATGAAGAAGAGCGGCAGAAACAGTGCCGCGCGACGCAGGGACCGGTTCCACGACGGTGGCTTCGCCTCCCGAACCGGCCCCGCGCGCTTGCCGCGGGCGCCGGCCTTGCCCCCATTCGCGGCGCGCCTGGGCGGGCGATCTCGTTCCGGGGTTCCCTCGGGCGGCGGCTCGACCTCGTGCCCCGTCTCGTCGACGTAGACGTACTCGTACTCATGCCGCCGTTCCTTCGCGCGGCGGCGCCGCTGCTTGCGGGAAGACATCGGAGCTAGCCTAGCGCGGGCCTTTTCGGCTCGGATCGTCCTGCGGCACGCTGCCAAGTGATCTCGCCCGCCTCGACCACGGCTGCCACCAGATCCGCGCCGAGGTGGTACGAGAGGTAACGCCAGTCCGGCGCGTCCAACAGGACGAGATCGGCCGTGTATCCGGGCGCGATTCGGCCGACCCTCGCGGCCAGACCGACGACGTGCGCCGCGTTGACCGTGCAGGCCGCCAGCGCCTCCGCCGGACTCAGATGGAGCTGCGTGACCGCCAGCGACGAGACGACCCCAAGGCTCTCGCAAAAGGAGCTGCCGGGATTGAAATCGGTGGCGAGCGCAATCGCCGCGCCGGCGTCGACGAGCGCACGCGCCGGTGGCATCGGGCGGCCGAGGAAGAGGGCGCTCACCGGCAAGAGGACGCCGACGACCGCGCTCGCCGCGAGCATCCCGACGCCGGCGTCGCTCGTCGCCTCGAGGTGATCGACGGAGCGGGCGCCGAGCTCGACCGCGAGCGGAATCGCTCCCTGCTCGGTGAACTGGTCCCCGTGGAGGCGCAGAGCGAGCCCCGCGGCCCGGCACGCCTCGAGGTAGCGGCGAGCCTCGTCGACGTCGAAGGCCCCTTCTTCGAGAAAAACGTCTGCAGCCACCGCGAGCCGGGCCGCCTGCGGCAGCACGTCGGCAAGCGCAAACTCGAGGTACGCGGCGGCGCTGCTGAACTCCGGCGGCACCGCGTGTGCCCCGAGCCAGGTCGCGATCCCGCCGGCCTCGCGAATCGCGCGCAGCGAGGCGAGCTCGGTCTCCTGGTCGAGTCCGTAGCCGGACTTGGCCTCGAACGTGGTCGTGCCGGCCCGTCGCATCCACCCACGATGGCGTCGGACAGCCTCGGCCAGGCCGCGTTCGCCGGCTGAGCGCGTCGCGCGGACGGTCGCGAGGATGCCGCCGCCCGCCGCGTGCAGCGCCTCGTAGCTCGCCCCGGTCGCCCGCAGTTCGAATTCGTCGACGCGATCGCCCGCGAAACAGGCGTGCGTGTGGCAGTCCACGAGTCCGGGGACGGCGCAGAGGCCGCGACCGTCCAGCTCCTCGACCTCGCCTTGGGCCTCGCCCAGGCCAGGGCGAAGCTTTCGCATCGGGCCGAACGCGGTGATTCGTCCGTTTTCGCACAGCACGTACGCGTCGCGGACGACCTCGACATTCGCGAGCGCCGCACCCCGGAGCGGTGCCTCGCTTCCCGCGGGTGTCGCGAGCTGCGCGAGATCGCGGACGAGCAGCGCCCGCTGCCCGCCGTCCGGGTTGCTCACTCCGCGGCCTGAGGCCGCATCGGCGGCTCGAGGCCGTGGTCGCCCGCGAACGCGATTGCGTCCGAGTACCCCGCATCAACATGACGAAGGACGCCCGTTCCCGGATCGGTCGTGAGCACGCGCTCGAGCCGCTCCGCCATCTCGTCGCTGCCGTCCGCGACGACGACCATCCCCGCGTGGATCGAGTTCCCGATCCCGACGCCGCCGCCGTGATGGACGCTGACCCAGGTGGCGCCCGCCGCCACGTTGAGCAGTGCGTTCAAGATCGGCCAGTCTGCGATCGCGTCGGATCCGTCGCGCATCGCCTCGGTTTCCCGGTACGGCGAGGCGACCGAGCCGGAATCGAGGTGATCGCGGCCGATGACGATCGGCGCCTTGACCTTCCCCGAGCGAACGAGGTCGTTGATCGCGAGACCGGCGCGTGCCCGGTCGCCGTAGCCGAGCCAGCAGATCCGTGCCGGGAGCCCCTGGAACGCCACGCGCCCCGGTGCGAGCTCGAGCCAGCGCTGCAGCGCGGCGTCGTCCGGAAAGAGTCCGCGCAGCGTCTGATCGATGGTCGCGATGTCCGCCTCGTCTCCGGAGAGCGCCGCCCAGCGAAACGGCCCGATGCCCCTGCAGAAGAGCGGTCGAATGTAGGCCGGGACGAAGCCCGGGTATGTGAACGCGTCCGCTACGCCTCCCGCATGAGCCTCCCCTCGTAGGTTGTTGCCATAATCGAAAACGTAGCTGCCCCGTCGGACGTACTCGAGCATGGCCTCCACGTGGGCGACGATCGACTCGCGTGCGCGGCGGAGGTAGTCGTCGGGGTCGCCGGCACGCAACCTGGACGCTTCCTCGACGGACAGTCCGGCCGCCACGTAACCGGTCAGGGGGTCGTCCGCCTCGGCCTGGTCGGTGCCGAGATCGAAGTGCTCGCCGCGCCGCGCAAGCTCAGGGACGACCTCGGCCGCGTTCCCCTGCAGGCCGACGGACAGCGGCCGGCGCTCGGCGGCGGCCGCGCGGATGCGCGCCAGGGCGTCTTCGAGCGAATCGGTCGCCTCATCGAGGTAGCGGGTATCGAGCCGCCGCTGGATCCGCCCCGGATCGACCTCGACGCAGAGAATGGCGCCGCCAAGCATCGTCGCGGCAAGCGGCTGCGCTCCGCCCATGCCGCCGAGCCCGGCAGTGAGAAGCGTTCGGCCCGCGAGGTCAGGCGACCCGAAATGCCGCTCCCCGGCCGCCGCGAACGTCTGATAGGTGCCCTGAAGGATCCCTTGGGTGCCGATGTAGATCCAGGACCCCGCCGTCATCTGTCCGAACATCGTCAGGCCGAGCGCTTCGAGCCTGCGGAACTCGTCCCACGTAGCCCAACGAGGCACGAGCAGGGAGTTGGCAATCAGCACGCGCGGCGCGCCGGGATGGGTGCGGAACACGCCGACGGGCTTGCCGCTCTGCACCAAGAGGGTCTCGTCGTCGGCGAGTCGCAGCAGCGACGCCACGATCGCCTTCAGCGCCTCGCGGTTGCGCGCAGCCCGGCCCGAGCCGCCGTAGACGATCAGCTCTTCCGGCAGCTCGGCGACCTCGGAGTCGAGATTGTTGAGCAGCATCCGGAGCGGCGCCTCGGTCGCCCACGATCGTGCGTTCAGCTCGGTGCCGCGCGGAGCTCGAATCCTGCTCAAGTCGCCGCAGAGCGCCTCGACGGTCGCGTCGAGTGTGCCGACCGCGGTCATCGGACCCGCTCGTCCTCGTGCCTTCGGCCGGATCGCCACCAACTCCAAGCGGTCGCGGCGACGAAGAACGCCGCGGCCGCCAGCACGGTTCTCATCCACCCGCCACCGGTGATCCCCCCGACCAACACGATCACCAGCGCGAGCAGCCCGTAGCTGACCACGCTGTCTCGAAACGGGTGCCGCGAGGGGGGAACCTTCGGCACGTCCCACTTCACCGCAGCTCACCAACCTCGGCCTCGACAGCCGCCACCAAGCCGCCGTCGCGGAGGGCGCCGGCCACCGCTTCGATATCGCTCGCGAGCGGCCGGTCGTCCGCGAGCCGCGGCGACAAGACTCGCACCGCATCGCGGGCGGCCCGGGCACCGGCGCCCGGTTCCAGTGGAGCGAGGAACTCGACGGCCTGCGCGCCGGCGAGGAGCTCGATCGCGAGCACTCGCTCGGCGTTCGCCAGGACCTGCCATGCCTTCAACCCCGAGGCGTTGCCCATCGACACGTGGTCTTCCTGTCCCGCGCTCGTCGGGATCGAGTCGACGCTCGCGGGATGGCAGAGAGACTTGTTTTCGCTGACGAGTGCCGCGGCCACGTACTGGGGGATCATGAAGCCGGAGTTCAGGCCTCCGTCGAGGGTCAGGAAGGCCGGTAGACCGTCGGACAGGCTCGGGTTGACGAGCCGCTCGATCCGCCGTTCGGAGATGTTGGCGAGCTCCGACGTTGCCATTGCCAGCGCATCGAGGGCGAAGGCGAGGGGCTGGCCGTGGAAGTTCCCGTTCGAGACGAGCAACTCGTCGTCCACGAGGACGAGTGGATTGTCCGTCGCCGAATTCAGCTCGACCGACACGGTCGCCTCGGCGTAGGCAAGGAGATCGCGCGAGGCGCCGTGGACCTGCGGAGCGCAGCGGAGCGAATAAGCGTCCTGAACCTTGTCGCACCAGCGGTGCGACTCGTTGATCGCGGAGCCTTCGAGCAGCTGGAGTAGATTCGCCGCCGAATCGATCTGCCCGCGGAGGGGACGGGCTGCATGGATCTGCGGCAGGAAGCTCGTGCGCGACCCCTGCAGCGCCTCGACGGATAAGGAGCAGGCGATGTCCGCCGCCCTGACGAGGCGCCGCGCCCGGGCAAGTGCGAGGGCGCCGAAGGCAGTCATGAACTGCGTCCCGTTCACGAGCGAGAGACCTTCCTTGGCCTCAAGCGAGACCGGTTCGAGCCCCACTTCCGCAAGTGCTGCAGCGCCATCCAGTCGTCTGCCGTCCACCCACGCCTCACCCTCCCCGACCAGGGGCAGGGCGAGATGAGCGAGCGGAGCGAGGTCCCCGCTGGCGCCGACTGACCCTCGGCTGGGGACATCCGGCAGGACGCCGCGGTTCAGGCATTCGATCAGGAGCTCGACCGGCCTGGCCCGCGCCCCGGAAAAGCCTTTGGCGAGCGCGTTCGCGCGCAGCAGCATCGCGGCACGCACGATTTCGTCCGGATACGGCTCTCCTACTCCGCAGGCGTGGCTCCGCAGCAGCCGGAGCTGAAGCTCGGCGGTGAGCTCCTCGGGAATCGAGCGCGAGACGAACCGGCCGAAGCCGGTGTTGATGCCGTACGTGTGCTCTCTCGTCCCGTGCGCCGCCCGCTCGACAAGCGCACGGGCACGGGCGATTTTCTCGCGGGCGAGATCGCTTAGGGCGGCCTCGGCGCCGTCGACCGCAACCGCCCAAACGTCGTCGATCGTCAGGTCGTCGCCGGTCAGCTGGACCGCGGTGCGCAGCGCCATTTCCGGCCAGTCTAGCCCCGCCCTTCGCCCGGAATCCGCCGGCCGAGCTAACGGATGAGGCGCCGGAAGAAGAACGCGATCCGCCGCCAGATGTTCATCGAGTGCTCATGACGCTGCGTCGGGGCGAGCACTTTGCCTTCGAGCTCGCGGGCATCTGCAGCGAGCGATTCGCCGATCCCGCCCTTGCTGTCCGGCTCGATCTCGGCACTCGTGGCGGGCTCGCGATATTCCCCGAGCTGTCCGATCTGCTCGCGCGTCAGCGAGAGCCGCACGGTTCCCTCTGTGATCTCGGCCACCTGCTCCGAGGGCACGTAGCGGGGCTTTCCGAACGCGTTCGTCGCAATCGCGAGCCCGTCGAAGATGTCCACGCTGCTGTCGCCTGCGACCTCGTCGACTTCACCGACCTCGCTCCCGTCGGCCGCGAGCACCTTCCAACCTGTTTCGATCATCAGCCAGGAGACGGGGTCGGCCATCGCGTCCGCAGTCTGACGGACCGGGCGGAAGACCCGCTGTTTCGTGATCAAACGCGACCCCTGGTGAAGGCACAGCCGACCTCCTCCCCGCGTCGGGCCTATGCCGAATTTGCGCGCGCGTGGGCAACGCATTCGTGAACGAATCTGCGCCGATCGGACTTTGCCGGCCGGGGCCAGAGACCTCTTACGAATCCGTTTCGAGCAGCCGCAGCTCGAGCACGCGGGAGGCATCGAACCCGTCGATTCGCAAGGCGGCTCCCGCAGCGGCGGCGGCGGCGCCGCCGGGCATGAGGCCGACGAGCTCGGATCCGATCACTTCCGCGCTGCGGGTGGCAGCTTCCCGTTCGATTGTCGCGAGGAGCAGGTGGAGGGCCGCGGCCTCCCAGTCCTCCACGTTCATGCTCACCTGCACGAGGCCGGCCCGCGGCAGGTCGAGGCCGAGGGCGCGGACGCCCGGAAACCCGCCGTCCCGTTCGCGGATAACGCTGGCAATCGCCCGCGCCGCGCCGAGGTCGCCGCGCAGATTGACATTGAACGCGATCAGCGGCCGCCGGGCGCCGACGAGGACGCCGCCCGAACGCTCGTCGAGGCGCTTCGGCCCGAACGCGGGCTCGAGTTCACCCGAGTCGACGCGCCGGCGAAGCCCCTCGAGACCTTCGGAGCGGAAGAAGGCCGGACCGCGTCCGCGCGCGAGCTCGCCGTAGAGGAAGACCGGCAACGAGAGCTCGGCGCCGATCCGCTCGGCCAGGTTGAGGGCGGCCCGTTTCGCGCGCTCCATGTCCGCGGGTTGCAGCGGAACCACCGGCACGACGTCGGCAGCGCCGATCCGCGGGTGGGCGCCCTCGTGCCTGCGCAGATCGATCCGCTCGCACGCGCACGCCACCCCCGCAAGGAGGGCTTCGACGAGATCCTCCTCGTCGGCGACGAGCGTGAACACGGAGCGGTGGTGGTCCACGTCCGCGTGCACGTCCAGCAAGCGCGCCCGCACCGAAAGGGCGCCCGCGAGCGCGTCGAGCGTCGCTCGGTCTCGTCCCTCGGAGAAGTTCGGCACCGACTCGAGCGGCAAACGCACGCGCGTAGTCTAGGACCGCGTGAAGGCCTACTACGAGCGGCGCGCGGCCGAATATGACGACTGGTGGCGCGGTACCGGAAGGTTCGTCGAGCGCCATCGGCCCGGCTGGGATGAGGAAGTCGCCGCTCTCACGAGGTCACTCGAGGCGCTGCCCCCCGCCCGGACACTCGACGTCGCCTGCGGAACCGGCTTTCTGATGCGGCACCTGCGCGGCGAGATCACCGGAGTCGACCAGAGCGCCTCGATGCTGGAGCTCGCGCAGGCGAGGGTCCCGGCGGGTCGTTTCATTCAGGCCGACGCCCTCGAGCTGCCGTTCGCAGACCAGTCGTTCGACCGCCTCTTCACGAGCTTCCTCTACGGCCACCTCGAGGAGGCCGATCGTCTCGCGTTCCTGCGCGAGGCGCGCCGCGTCGCGGGCGAGCTGGTCGTCGTCGACTCTGCCCTCAATGACGAGGTTGAGCCCGTCGAATGGCAGGAGCGGGTGCTGAACGATGGCTCGCGCTGGCAGGTCTACAAGCGCTTTTTCGCGTCGGAGCAGCTTGCCGAGGAGCTCGGCGGCGGCCGCACGCTGTTCGCGGGCCGCTGGTTTGTCGCCGTGCAGTCATGAACGAGCGCGCGATCCCGATCCTCTACGTCGAGGACGCCGGCCGCGCCGTCCAGTGGTACGAGCGGCTCGGATTCGTCAAAGTCTGGGAGCACCGCTTCGAACCGGGGCTGCCCGCATTCGTCTCGATCGATCGCGGGCCGATTCGACTTTTTCTGTCCGAGCACGAAGGCGACGCGCGTCCGAACACGCTGGTTTATCTCTTCGTCGACGACATTGACGAGCTCGCTCGCGAATTCGGCGCGACGCCCGAAGAGCAGCCGTGGGCGCGCGAGATCGAGCTCGGAGATCCGGACGGCAACCGCCTACGGATCGGCACCGCGCGCGAATGACGCGGAGGCGCTCGAGCTATCGCGTGATGCGATCGCTCCAACGCGACAACCGGGGTTGCCGGGCCTGCGTCGAGGCCGGCTTCCCGCTCGAGTCACTGCCGATCGTCCAGCCCTACGAAGGCCAGCGCGCCTACATGTTCGGCCAGGCGCCAGGCATCGTCGAGGGAGAGGAACGCCGGCCCTGGCGCGGCCGCGCAGGCAGGACGCTCCGGCGCTGGCTGCAGCTCGACGAGGACGCGTTCTACGCGACCTTCTACTGCGCCTCGGTTACGCGCTGCTATCCAGGGAAGGCGCCGTCCGGACGCGGGGACCGCACTCCGACGCCACGCGAGCAGCAGCTGTGCTCCTTCTGGCGGGAGTGGGAGTTCCGCCTGATCCGGCCGCGGCTGATCGTTCCCGTCGGCGGCCTGGCCGCCCGGAGGCTGCTAGGCCTGAGAAGCGTCAGTGAGTGCGTCGGAGAGCGTTACGAGCGCGAAGGCAGCGTGGCAATCCCGCTTCCCCATCCCTCCGGAGCGAGCGGCTGGCTCAATTCCCCTGCAAACCGGGGGCTCGTCGAAGGCGCGTGCGCCCTCATCCGCGCGGAGCTCGAGCAGCTCGGCGACGCGTCCGCGGGCGGCTAGATTCCAGGAATGCCCGAGACCCCGCGCTACCGTCAGACGTTCTTCCGGCTGCTGGGATTCCTGCGGCCCTACAAGGTCTCGCTCGCCATCTCGACCGTGTTCGCGATCGGCTACCAGGCCAGCCAGATCGCGCTCGTCTGGCTGACGAAGAACGTAATCGACGATGCACTCGCGCCGCACGATTCGCGCAAGCTTTGGTTCTACGTCGGTGGAATCGTGGTGCTCGGGCTCGTGCGCGCGTTGCTGATGTACGGCCGCCGGATGATCTCGGGACGGCAGGCGCTCGCCGTCGAGATGGACCTGCGGCAGGGCCTCTACTCGCATCTGGTGCGGCTGTCCTTCGGGTTCTACGACCGCCACCAAACCGGCCAACTGATGTCACGCGCGACCGTCGACCTGCAGGGCGTGCGGTTCTTCCTCGGCTACGGCTTGATCTTCTTCTTCCAGAACATCCTCACCGTCGTCTTCGTCACCGGCGTGCTGCTGGTCTTCCAGTGGAAGCTGGCATTGATCGCGCTCGCGATCACGCCGGTCCTGGTTGCGCTCGCTTACCGCTACAGCCACGTCTCTCACCCGACGCTCCGCGAGGTTCAGCAGAAGCTCGCCGACGTCGCCACGGTCGCCGAGGAGAACATCGTCGGCGTTCACGTCGTCAAGTCGTTCGCGCAAGAGCCGAAGGAGAGCGAGAAGTTCCGGGGCCGGTCGGAGGCCGTCTTCGACCAGACGATCAAAGCGAACCGGCAGCGCGCCCTCTACGTTCCGCTGATCTCGTGGGTGCCCCTCGTCGCCCAGGCCGCGGTGCTCTTGGTCGGCGCGCGCATGGTCACCTCTGGCGAGCTTTCGGTCGGCGGCTTCATCGCGTTCAACCTCTACCTCACCATGCTCGTGATGCCGCTCCGCTCGCTGGGAATGTGGATCGGCCAGTCGCAGCGGGCGACCGCCTCGGGCGAGCGGATCTTCCAGGTGATGGACGAGCCCGAGGAGGTGATGGACAGGCCGGGCGCCGGCGAGCTCCCGGCCGGCGGCGGTCACCTCCGCTTCGAGGGAGTCGGCTTCGAGTACCTGACGGCACGCCCCGTGCTCGAGGACGTCGACCTCGATGTGCCTCCGGGCCGGACGATCGCGCTGATCGGACACACCGGCTCGGGCAAGACGACTCTGACCTCGCTCGTGCCGCGTTTCTACGATGTCACCGCCGGGCGTGTCACGATCGACGGCGCAGACGTGCGAGACGTGAAGCTCCGCTCGCTGCGGCGGGAGATCGGGGTGATCTCGCAGGACACGTTCCTCTTCTCGGCCACGGTCCGCGAGAACATCACCTTCGGCGCCCCCGACCTGAGCAACGACGAAGTCGAGCACGTGGCGCGCCTCGCCCAGGCCCACGAGTTCATCGAGCTCCTGCCGGAGGGCTACGAGACAATCATCGGCGAGCGCGGGATCACGCTGTCCGGCGGTCAGCGGCAGCGCCTCGCGATCGCCCGCGCGATCGCCGTCGATCCGCGCATCCTGATTCTCGACGACGCCACCGCGTCCGTGGATGCCAGCACCGAGGCCCGGATCCGCCTGGGCCTGCGCGAGGCGATGCACGGCCGAACGACGCTGATCATCGCGCACCGGCTGTCGACGATCTCACTCGCCGACGAGATCGTCGTCGTCGACGACGGTCGAATCGCCGCCCGGGGCGCGCACGACGACCTGCTCGAGACGAGCCAGGTCTACCGCGACATCTACGAGCACGGGTTGCTCGAGCGCCAGTTCGCCGATGCGGTGGAGGCGCGAGCGCTCGGCGAGGAAGCCGAGGAGGCGGAGGTCGCATGATTGACAGCTTCGGCCTACTTCGGGCACAGACACGTGCGCTTTTCCGCGATACGCTCACCGCGGGTGGAGGGTGGTCCTATCCACCACCCGGGCGGGGAAGCGCGCGTCAACAAATAAGAGGTCGCGCGCGATGAGAGTCTGGCAGCCGGGCAGCCACCTCACCATGCAAAGGGGCGCCGAGGTCGACGACTGGTCGTGGCGCCGCACCCGCAGGCGGCTCGCGACGCTGGCGCGCCTGACAGCGCCGTACCGGACGCGGACGGTCTTTTCGATCTTCTCGCTGCTCCTCGCGACGGCGACCGCGCTGGCGCCGCCCTTCCTGTCGAAGTACGCGATCGACGACGGGATCCGCCGCCACGACCTCGGCACCCTCTGGGTGATCGTCGCTGCCTTCCTGCTCGCCGGGCTCGCGAACTGGGGCATGAGCTACCTGCAGACCTACCTGACCGGTTGGGTGGGCGAGCGGATCCTGGCCGACCTCCGTCTGAAGCTCTTCGGCCACCTGCAGCGGCTCTCGCTCGGCTTCTTCGAGCGCAACCGCGCGGGCGTGATCATCAGCCGGCTGACGAACGACGTCGAGGCGCTCGACCAGCTCGTCACCGACGGCGTCACGACGCTCGTGCAGAGCACGCTGACGCTGTTCGGCACGGCGATCCTGCTGTTCGTGCTCGACTGGCGGCTCGCGCTGGCGACGTTGGCGGTGATCCCGGTGATGAGCGTCGGCACGATTCTGTTCCGCATCTACTCCTCGCGGGCGTACGCCGCGGTCCGTGAGCGGCTGGGGCTCGTCACGGCAACGCTGGCCGAGGACATCGCGGGCATGCGGATCGTTCAGGCGTTCACGCGCGAGGAGCGCAACATCGCCCACTTTCGCGAAGTGGCGGAGCGCTACCGCGACGCGAACATGCAGACCGTCGTCCTCAACGCGCTCTACTTCCCGTTCGTCGACCTCGTCTCGTCCGTCGCGCTCGCGGTTGTTCTCGGCTACGGCGGCCACCTCTACTTCCAGGGCGACGTCACGCTCGGCACGCTGTTCGCCTTCCTGCTCTACGTCCAGAACTTCTTCGACCCGGTCCAGCAGCTCTCGCAGCTCTACAGCACGTTCCTCTCCGCTACCGCGGCGCTCGACAAGATCATGGACGTGCTCGACGAGGAGCCACAGGTACTCGACAAGCCGGGGGCGCAAGAGCTGCCGACGATCGAGGGGCACGTCCGCTTCGAGCATGTCCGGTTCGGCTACGGGGAGGGACCGAACGTGTTGCCCGATCTCGACCTGGACGTGCCGGCCGGGACGACGGTCGCCCTCGTCGGACACACGGGCGCAGGCAAATCGACGATCGCGAAGCTGCTCGCGCGTTTTTACGATCCCCGCGACGGACGGATCACGTTCGACGAAATCGACCTCCGTGACGTGACGCAAGCCTCGCTGCGCCACCAACTCGGCATCGTCCCGCAGGAGGGGTTCCTCTTCGCGGGCACGGTGGCCGAGAACATCGCCTTCGGCCGGCCGGACGCTTCGGGTGAAGAGATCGTCCGCGCCGCGCAGGCCGTCGGCGCGCACGAGTTCGTCCTTCGCCTCGAGAACGGCTACGAGACCGAGGTGCAGGAACGGGGCAGCCGTCTCTCGCTCGGGCAGCGCCAGCTGATCGCGCTCGCCCGGGCGCTCCTCGCCGACCCGAGGATCCTGATCCTCGACGAGGCGACGTCTTCGGTCGACATCGGCACCGAACGGAAGATCGAGCGGGCGCTGCGACTCCTTCTGGCCGGACGAACCGCTTTCATCATCGCCCACCGACTCTCGACGATCCGGGACGCCGACCTGATCGTCGTCCTCGAGCACGGCCGGATCGTCGAACAAGGCAGCCACGACGAGCTGATGCAGAAACGCGGCTTGTATACCTCGCTCTATGGAGACTGGGCCGCCGACGTAGCCTGATGGCGCTGGACAAACAGACCGAGGAGCGCATCGAGCAGCCCGTCTCCGAGGAGGCCGAGCGAGATACCCGCCTGACGCCCGCGCAAGCCGTCGAGCGGATGCGCCTCAGGGTCCCGGCCCGCGGCAACCGCAAGCTGCGGACGCTGCTCGAGCGCGTCAACAAGGACAAGCAGCTCAAGGCCTGGTGGCACGTCGCGAACGTGAACGCGGTGGCGCGGATGCAGATCAACGACCACTCGTGGGTGCACGTTCAGATCGTTGCCAACATCGCCCTGAAGCTGCTGCGCCAGCTGACGAAACACGGCGTCGAGCCGTCGCTCGTCACCGACTACGGGCTCGAACGGGACGACGCCGAGGTCGTCGTCACGCTCGGCGCCCTACTGCACTGCGTCGGCATGGCAATCCATCGGGACGGTCACGAGGACTTCAGCCTCTTCATGGCGGAGCCGAAGCAGCGCGAGCTGCTCAAAGGCCTTTACGAGGAGCCCGAGCTGACCGTGATCGCATCCGAGGTGCTGCACGCGATCACGAGCCATCGCGAGTACGGGAAGCCGCTGACGCTCGAGGCCGGCATCGTCAGGGTCGCCGACGCGCTCGACATGGCGAAGGGCCGCTCGCGGATCCCGTTCGAGCGCGGCCGCGTGTCGATCCACTCGCTCTCGGCGGCCGCGATCGACGACGTCGTGATCACCGACGGCGTCGAGCGTCCGATCGGGATCGAGATCGCGATGAACAACTCCTCCGGGATCTATCAGGTGGACGAGCTGCTAGGGGCGAAGCTGCGCGGCTCCGGGCTCGAGCCGTACGTCGACGTGATCGCGCACATCGAGGGCGAGGCCGAGAAACTGCTGCTGCCGACCTACCGGCTCGAGACCTGACAATCGCCCCGTGCCTGCCGTACTCGTCACCGGAGTCAGCCGTCTCCAGGGGATCGCTGCCGCCGTAGCACGGCATCTCGCCGAAGACGGATGGACGGTCGCGGCGACCGGCTACCGCCCGTATGACGAGACGGAGTCGTGGGGAGCCGACCCGGACGCTCCGGACCGGCTGCTCAGCGAGGGCGTGCTCGCGAGCTGGAGCGAGAATGACCTCGCCGACGCGGAGGCACCCGCACGCGTCGTGGGTGTTGCGGAGGATGTCGTAGGCCCGCTGACGGCGCTCGTGATCGTGCATACCGAGTCGCGTGC